>Ga0302315_10001675_pt1 | contig 22023 bp, 21 predicted proteins | sample III_Palsa_N3_1_FD_200532 | JGI IMG/M metagenome (GOLD analysis project Ga0302315, IMG submission 200532) | Peat permafrost microbial communities from Stordalen Mire near Abisko, Sweden - III_Palsa_N3_1 | ecosystem: Environmental > Terrestrial > Soil > Palsa > Peat permafrost | place: Sweden...
AAGAGGGGGGTGCGAAATGGCTGGAGCAACTGGCGCTGTAATCGTTCGCGATGACGGCAAGAACATGCAGTGGCGGGACAAATGCGAGGGATGTGGCTACGTCAGCAGCTGTATCCATCATATGAGCACTCCTACGCAGGGTTCGCGGGTTCTTTGCGGTCTTTACCGCTGTGAGCGCTGCAGCAAAACATCAGAAATCGTGATCTACGGATAGCCACGCAAGTAAGTTCTTTTCTAGGCTTGAACAAATTACAGGGAATCGATCATGCGCCTGCCGTTCAAAATCTTGTTGGGCATCATCGTCACGCTTGCTGCCGTTGGGGCATTCGGTTACTTCACGCATTCGGGCGGGTATGCGCAGGCGCAGAACACAAGGGGGTCTTCCACACCTAAGGATGTTGCTTACCCATCACCACAGAAATTTGCTCAGCGCTGGAACTCTTTGATTGATGATCAAGTATTGGCGATCACCAAAGGCTCTAAGGTCGTCGAGAACAGTACGACCCCTGGACCTACTGTGCCGGTGAACAATCTCGGCAATGACTCTTCTGAAATGGAGGTTGGGGAGCTTGACCTGACCGATGCCGAGATTTTGTACACGGCTAAGGATCAGAGCTACATGTTCATGGCTACCCAAGGAACGCCTAACAGTGGTGGGTTGGCCCTGGGAACCATGTGTCTAAATCTACTCAGGTCGGCAAGTCCAGGCCTCACAGACTCTGAAGCTAATTTGGTCTTTGAGCATGCCAAGGCCATGTACAAGGCAGCGACCTTGCCGAGGGGCGTATCGACTTACAAGGGTATTCAGATGGAGCTTTGGGATTCCAGCGCCGGATCCGCTTGCCGGGTCATGCCCAGTACTAGCTGATGCTGAGGTCAACAACATTTCCGCCGACCTTGGGCCTGTCGGTATTCCTGTTTTCAGAATTCAAGTTTGAAAATTTCATCAACCACATTGAAAAGCGCTTCGGTGCAGAGCCTAAGGGCATCTTTTAGGTACGCCTATCTCGGCGATCGAAAAATTTTTGCCATGGAAATTTCGCGAAATATGCAGCCTGGGATAGCGCTGGTGAAATGCCGCCCAGTTCGTGAGCCTTGCATCATGCGCCAACGTCAAGAATGGATAGCCGGTAGCCATCGATCAGGTGGTCGTTGTGCGACCAACGACCGCTGAGCAAATCCATGGTTACTGTGGACGTAAGAAATTACTTGTTGACATCTTTCCCCTTGTTAAAGGAAGAATGATCGAGCCATCTTATAACGACGGTGGCGAGCATTCGGCAACGGGGAAGCTGATGTCAGGGACGATGCCGTTCAAGCTGTGCGAGGGATCAGTCAGGACTCGCCCGCATAGGCGAGCAGACATGTTCTGCCATCCTTACGCGTCATTCCAGACCAACCGCCTACCGCACTTGTCGGACTTGTCGCGCTCGACGCAGCTTTCGATTCAAAGCATTTCTGTCCAGCCACCCTCGATTCGGGTGGATATCGCGTGCGCTCCTCGAGCTCGCCATCGCGTCATTCATGTTCTTTGATCAGCGCATCCCTATGGGAGGGAACCCTCATGCCGGTGACTAAATCTCGATTTCAAACCGCATTAATAGCGGTACTTTTGCCATGCTTCACCGTAGTCTTTTCCGGTGTCGCGAACGCTCAAGATGACCCGTATACGTATCCGTTGATCATTGTAAATGGTACCCCTGCACCACCTGAAACTGTAAACGTCTCCGCCCCCGATTTAAGTGGCATTGCAACGCCAAAAGTTACGAATCTCGCGAGAGTCACGGTAACGTATCATGTGCCTAAATACGTTTCCAACAACAAGAAGACAACCGTCAATAAGGATGAAGACGGTAGCGGCTGTGAAGACGTTTTGGGTGATCCCGTCGTGCTGAGCAACGGCACCAAGATCATGAGCTACACAGATTTCGCTTTACCCGGAGAAATGGGCCTTAACTACACTCGTTTTTACAACACGGCCAACGATCCCAAGTGGACTACTAGTCTCAGCTATTCTCTAGATCCGATTTGCCAAGGCAACACGCCTTGCGCTGTTATCACCGTGTATCGGCCCGATGGTTCAAGCGAGATATTTCCCGGCGGAAACGGTGGTTTTGGGACTTTCAACAGTCCCACGAGTGTGGCGTCGCTGACCCACAACACCGATGGCACGTACACGGTGCACGATGAGGACACGACTACCCAGACTTACACAGCGGATGGACATATTCAGTCGATTAAGGACGTGTCGGGGATTGGCTGGACGTTCGCTTACCCTTCCGGAACGACGACCGTCGTTACGCATACCAATGGTCAATCCATGACCGTTTCCCAGTCCACAGTGACTACCGGTCTAGTCACCGTGACCGACCCGGCAGGCAATGTTTACACCTACGACGAAGGCGGCACGTTTACGCCGAACGCCACAGGGACCGACGTCGCCAGCGCAACACTTCCCGGATCACCGGCGACAGTTATTTCCTACAAATACGCAGATATCGACGCCCTTCACGACGACATGCTTTCGGAGGTCGATTACAACGGCGTGCCGTATGCGTATACGAGCTACAACTCGCTTTCCCAGGTCTCGAGCACCTATTTGGCTGACAACTCCCAATCAACATCGATGGCGTACACCGTAACGGCCAGTGGATATCCCCAAACCACGATCACGAACCCACTTAACCATGTCACGACCAACGTGTATGGGAGTCATCTGGCGGATGGCACTCTCACAAAATTACTTACTTCCATTAGTGACACCTCGGTTGCTACATGTGGCGCAACAACCAACGCACAGGTTTACGACGCGAACAGCCACCTCTTCTCAACAACCGACAATAACGGCAACGTCCATACTTATAACTATGCTGTGAACGGGCAGTTGCAAGCTGAAACCGAAGCCTATGGCCAGCCCGAGGCGCGCACAACGAATTACGTCTGGGATCCTAACGCCCAACTCAATCGTCCGACACGTGTCACGGTCGTCGGCTGGTCCCAAACCGACTACACCTACAATGCGCAGAACCGTGTGGCGTCGGTGACGGTGACCAACCTGTCTAGCAACGGCACGGCAGGCCAAGCGCTCACAACCACGTACAACTACACGCTGTACGCGAACGGTATGGTTCAAACGTTGTCGGTGACGCATCCATCGCCAGGTAACAGCGATACCAGCGTCTCGACCTACGATGCACTCGGTAACCTCACCTCAGTCGCCGATGGCCTGGGCCATACCACGACCTACAGCAACTACAACGGGTTGGGTGAACCGCAGCAGATCGTCGGTCCCAACGGCGATACCACAAACTACACCTACGATGCACGTGGCAGGGTTGTTACTAAGATCACGCATCCCAACGGTACAGCGGCGACCTGGAGCTACACCTACGACGGATTTGGCTTGCCCTATACCGTGACCACCCCAGACAACGAAGTGACCACCTGGAACCGTACGCCGGAGATGATGATTCACACCATCACCCATAACGACAAGGACGGCGCATCGACGGAAACCTTCAGCTACGACCTCAACGGTGATGTGACCGGCTACACGGTGACACGTGGGACTACAACCGCGCTGTCATGGACTGCTAACTACGACGCCTTGGGAAGGCTTTATCAGAAATTTGGCTCAAATGGTCAGTCGCTAACCTATTTCTATGACGGCAACGGCAACGTCTTGTCCGTTACCAACGCCGCCGGCCATGAGATCACCTATTCGTATGACCACCTGAATCGGGTCACGGCAACGGCCGAAAGTGGCGGTGCCAGCCCGCTCATGCCAAGTACCGCCCCCGCCCTCACGACACCGGCAACCAGTAGCACGGGTAGTTATACCGTTAGCTGGACCACAGTGGCTGGTGCTCTGACTTATAACCTAGAAAAAGAGTTGAACGGGGGTGCCTGGACCTCCGTACAGAACACCGGCTCGACTACCTGGAGTGCGACCTCGCAACCTACTGGCACTTACGGCTATCGAGTCCAAGTGTGCGATTCGGCAGGCTGTGGGCCTTGGAGTGCAACCGGTTCGACCGCGGTTTCCATTCCCACCGCTCCGGCAACGGCGCCCGCGTTGAGTGTACCGGCCACCAGCACGACGGGTAGTTACACAGTGAGTTGGGGCAGTGTGAGTGGCGCGGGTAGCTATAACTTGCAACAACGCGTCAATGGCGGTATCTGGAACACCGTATCGTCCTCGGCCGCCCTGAGTTGGAACGCGAGTGGGGAAGCCAGCGGTAGCTATGGCTACCAGGTTCAGGGCTGCAATGCGGTGGGTTGTGGCCCTTGGAGCGCGGTAGGGACGGACACGGTCACCCTTCCTCCCATACCGGCAACGCCCAGTCTCACGGCACCCTCGACGAACGCCACGGGCAGTTACACGGTGAGTTGGACCGGTGTCAGCAATGCCACCAGCTATACGCTGCAAGAACAGATCAACGGCGGCGGTTGGACAAACGCATCGGCGTCGGCCGCCACGAGTTGGGCGGCGAGTGTGCCCAACGGTACGTACGGTTACCGGGTCCAAGCCTGCGATGTCACTGGCTGCAGTGCGTGGAGCGGAACCAGTACAACCGTCGTAACGATTCCGGTGGCTATCGCGATCAATGGGCACTCTTACACGGAGGGTGAGCAGGTAGGCCAGGGCACCGGCTTTGCGAGGATTGGATTTGCGATTGCGGGCGGAAACACTTGGCAAGTCTTCGAAGCGAACGGCACCCTTGTCAACACATCAGTCGTGGTATCTGGAGCGGTACCCACAACGGCGGTCACGGTGCAGTACACATGGACATTCGAAGGTGTGCCATCCGGGGACGTCTCATCTGGTGGTGCTGTGATCAATGGTGCAGCTTCACCCACCGCTGTTAGCAGCAATCCGTCCAGCCAATACACCACGACCGGATTTGGCTCTAGCTCCCCGGAGCGGGGTGAGACCTATCTGTTGACCGTTACATTCTTCAACGCTGCTGGGGCGAATGTGTCCAGTTCCACAGCCACAATGACAGCGACTGTCGTGGGGTCGGAATGATGACTCCGCCTGGATCGACTCACTTTTATCGACTTGCTCAGATCGGTTCGAGAAAGGAAGCGAACATGGATAGCCCGAAGAAAACTCATAAACGAATCAAGTTGCTCCCAGCTATGGTGCTTGCCGCGCTATCGCTGACGGGTCGTGTCGTCCATGCCAGTGGGACGACCCTTACTCAGTACAACTACGACCTGGGCGACAACATTACTAAGATCACTGATCCTCGTGGCTTGGTTACGACCTATACTCACGACGGGCTTGGCCAGCTTTGGCAACAGGTCAGTCCGGATACTGGCACGACGTCTTTTGCCTACGATGCTTATGGCCGCATGTCGAGCATGACGCGTTCCGACGGAGTGCAGACCTCGTACGGCTTTGATGGTCTCAATCGCACCATTAGCAAGAGCGCAGGTGGCTTGACACAGAGTTTCACTTACGACTCGTGTACTAACGGCTTAGGGCGATTGTGCTCGGACAGTGATCTTACGGGAACGACGTCATACACCTACACACCGGAAGGCTGGGTGGCGGGACGAGGTTTTTCGATGGGTAGCACCACCTATGCATTGGGTTATGGCTACGATGCCGAAGGCAATATTGCTTCCGTGAACTATCCGGACAATAACCAGGCCAACTACACGTACACTAATGGCGTCGTTTCAAGTGTGTCGCTGAAGGTTGGTAGCACGGTGGTCAATGGGGCTACCGCAATCAGCTATCAGCCGATGAACATGGGCATGAGCACCTGGACGTCCAGCAACGGGCTAACGAATAAGGTGGGATATGACCTTGATGGAAGAATCACCGGCATCACTGTGCCGGGTGTGCAGAGCCTCGGCTTTACTTATGACAATGCCAACCGAATTACCCAGATTGGCAACGGCATCGATGGCAATTTGACGCAGTACTTCGGGTACGACTCAATGTCGAGACTGTTATCAGTGTACTCCGGTGACGACAACGAGAGTTTTCAGTACGATGCTAACGGTAATCGCACTGTTCAGACGGGAACAGTCAACACGGTCAGTGCCACCAGCAATCAGCTTGTTAGCTCTGGCGCAATTTCCTATGGCTACGACGCCAAGGGCAATACGACGACGGTCTCCGGCGTTCCGACGTATTCGTACGATCCGTTCAACCGAATGGTGGGCGGCAACGGAGCGACTTACTACGTCAATCCTGAAGGGCAGCGCCTGAGCAAACAAGCTTCTGGGGTGACCACATACTTTGCTCACGATAGCGGCGGTGGCATGCTGGCTGAGAGCATGAGTGGCGGATGGAGCGACTACGTTTGGCTCAACGGCCGATTGATTGGACGCGTTGCTGGTGGCCAAGTGTATGCCATCGATGACGATCAGATCGGTCGACCAGAAGAGTTGACGAATGCTTCCCAAACGGTTGTTTGGAGGGCGCAAAACTTCGCATTTACCCAAAACGTCATCGTATCCAGTGTAAACCTCAACCTAGGTTTCCAGGGGCAGTACTATGACGCAGAGACGGCCACTTGGAACAACGGATTTCGTGACTATAAGTCGGGGCTGGGTCGCTACGTCGAAAGTGATCCTATGGGGCAAAATGCCGGAATAAATACATACGCATACGCTGCTGATAATCCAGGTGCCTTTGCGGACCCTTTTGGGCTATCCGTCGACGCATGTGGAGTAGCGGCTTGGATAAAGAAGGCTAATGCTACCAGCGATCCCCAATCATACTTGATGAACGCGAGGAACAATGGGCAAGATAAGGGAGATTCAAATGTGGTTGCAGCAGAAAGATATTATGAAGGTTATAACGGCAACTATACTTCCGTATTTATTAGTGGCCCCGAATATTTTAGCGGCATAGCCTTACTAAAATGGGCTAGGGCAATTCCTGGCGTAAGCTCAGTATTTGGTAAGAATGGATCTCCTGCTGCTGATGCTTTAGAGACGTCCGGATATGGCGATTTAGGCATACTTGATGCAACGATGGGCAAGCCTCCAGGATCAACTCCTTTGACTGCCAAAAACTGTGGATGCAGCTAATGACAACTAATCATCGCGGGCGCAACGTGTTTGCCCTAGCCTTTGTCTGTTTAGGCGCATCGTTGTTTGACTTGTTTGAATTTCGAGGTATGGCTCTTTCGGCACTTTTTTTGCTGTTTGGTATCTTATTTGTACCTTATTTGCTCTTCAAGAAGCGTAGGAATCAAGCGGCAATGTATCTTGCGGCGGTTGTACTCGCCATCGTATTAGATTTATGCGGTGCTATTATTATAAATAAATACATAATTGCTGATGCCTATCAGTTTAGGTCGGAGCTAACAAGCCACCTAAAGTTGTCCGGGCAATATCCATCGGCGAATGATAAGACATATCAAAAGCGATACTGCTTCGGTTATCCAATTCTATACTCAAATATTGACGATGGAGGCGCCAGTTTAATGATTAACTTATTCAATTATAAAGTGCAGTCGCTCAATGTTCGGACCGGGGCGCTGGGAACACCTGTGGCTAATGATTAGTTTGTCGATAGAAGACATTCCTTCAAGGCGAAGGTTGATCGGCCGGGGAATTGGCTGCGCGAGCCAGGTTTGGGAAGCGTCAGAAGAGGAGAAGAGCAGTGTTTTTGAGGATGTCTGGCGAGGTGCTGCTGAACCTCGTTGATGTACCAGCTGAGACCAAAGTAATGGGATCTGTAGGCCCCAACGGCAGCACTCGAACGGTTCAATGACCCCCGTCAGGCTCGAATGGAAACCCGGCGAGCTTGTTGTTTAGTCGGCCGAGAGGGTTTGCAGCACCCGCTGCGAGTTCGTCTGGTTCCTTTACCTCTTCTGAGCTCAAACACGCCAAGCCTTCCATTCTCTAACCCGCAGTTCCCAAGTCGATCATTCCTATTTTTTTGACCAGCCGTCGCCCACCAATTTATCGAGATTGCAAAAGACCTCGGGCTGCTTCTCCTTCGCCATAGCCCGTAGATTGGCGGTGTCGTGATATAACCCCACCGCGATGTCCACGAGAGTTTCTTTGATCATGCGTTCATCCAGCTCGCGAAGTATTATTCCCGCGCAAATAAATTCGTAGAAATTGAGCAGGTAGACGACGCTCTTAAGCGATACGTACTTTCCTTCAACGATGTCTATCTTGGCTTTGTATTCATCATTGAGTTGAGAAATTGCTTCTGGAAGCGACCGCTCCTTCGCTCTCTCAAATTCAGTGGTGAGCTCAACTTTCTTGGCCTCAAGGCCCGCCTTGGACTGCAGCCTGGCATCATCTTCAGACACTTTCGTGTTGCTAGGGTAGTACTTAGCCCGTTCGATGATCTGCCTCTGAAATTCAGAGCTCAGTCTTGATTGCATCAATATATTGAAAGTATGCGCGCGACGAGTTGCGCGAGCAGAAATCTGCTGCTGTACTAGCCAGCCGATACCCACCATAAATGCACCCGCTGTAGCTGCTAGCAGACCTGTCGCAGGCGCTACGCTCGTATCCTGCGTAAGAGCCAAGACGCTGATGACAATAAAAACGATTAGATCGAAGAGCCCGAACCCGATGAGGACGGCTAACGGAACTTCATTCTGTTCCAAAGTTAGATTGATGATCGGCCCCATCGTCGCAAAGACGAAGAGTGCCCAAGCTAAGAACCAAACGGCGCTGGAATGAGCCATGTAGACCGTGTGCATGCTGCCAGGCCCGGAATCAGAAATTCTGAACACGACTCCGCAGCCAAAGACGATCAAAAATGCAATGAACACTATCCAGCTTATTGGATCAGCAGCTTTGGCAGCGGGGCAAATGACGAGCCGCCATCCCAGAGAAATTATGTTGTCTTTCTTACGATTGGTTGTCATCTCTACCCCCCGGTAGATGCAGATAGGCCCCCATTGCGGGGGCCTATCTAGAAAACTGCTGTGAGTAGAGTTCGGTCTTTACCTAGCCGTCGCCCATGCCCGTCATCATTGCCCTTCTCCCGTTTGATTTCCTAGTCGCTCTTCGTTGTCAAAATTGACGAACGAGTCCTGCACCCTGCTTTGAGGATAACTATAAGCACAAGTTCAGCCATTCACCAAGAAATTCTCGCCAAAATTTCGGTGGTTTCCCGGCACTAACTGACGGTAGCAACCTCTAAATATCCATGCCTAACAAGCCGTCGTGCCGTGTTGGACGCATGGGAACCTCTGCAAATCTTAGACGCGAACATGAAACTTTAACAAATAGGCCTGCAAGTGATTGTTTTGTAACAGTAGTACCCGACCTAAGTGGTGCGCAAGGCAGCCGGACCACGGGAAGGGAGCTCGGAGACGTCACCAGATCCGGATGCTTCGGCCGTGGTCGCATTTGGAGTGCCGAGCCCTACGTGGACGATGTAGCCATAGCTCGCGCAAACTTCAATGAACAGGGCGCGCAATCTTTAATGGGATGCGCACTTGTCGGCTTTGGTGCTCACAGGTTTCGATCTCAAGCCCAAGGACAAACCAGGTCCAGACAACGCGCCCGACGGTGAGGACACCGTTCTCAACCACATCGGCCCTGGCGGCGGTGGTCAGGCCGCAGTGCCTGTGTACCTCCGGCAAGTGATCGCGCGCCTCAACTCGATTTTTGGTGAGGCGACGCCGCTGGCCGATCAGGTGGCGATGGTGAACCAAGTGGCCGACATCGCCCGCGAGGACCCCCAACACAATGGCCCAGGTGGCCAGTAACCCGCGCGACGTAGCCATGAATGGCAGCATCAAGGGCACGGTTCAGTCGGCCGTGGTGCGGGCCATGCTGTCGCACCAAGCCCAAGCGGAGCATTGCTCAAGGCGGACCAGCAGGCGCTCGCACCGTTCACGGCCCTGATCTACGAGTTGTTGAGGGCTGGGAAGAACATCGACTTGGGTGAGCTGGGAGGATGATCGAAACGTGAGCAACAACAATATACGAGAGCCGCTGCTTGAGGTCGTGACAGACGCGGCGAGTGAAGCCAAGTTGGTAGAGTCACGACGAGACAGCCACCACATGAGCCTTGCGGAAGCGAAGATCCTGACCGACAAGCGGATCAAGGCATTGCTTGTTGACCCACGACGAGGTGACACCCAGCTTCTGTGCGATCTCCACTTCGTTGTAGCCGCGCTGATGCAAGCTCTCGATCTCTCGCATCAGCTCAATCGCCGGATGTTGTCGTCGAGCAATGTTCTCCACCAGGCTCATCACCAGGCAGTCTTCTTCCTTGGCCGAAACGACAATGGCCGGGATATCCTCACGGCCAAGCGTCCGGTAGGCCTCCAGTCGTCCTTGCCCACAGACCAGATCAAACTCCATCTTTCCTTCGGGCTTTTTCCGACGACTAACCGTGATGGGTCGCTTCAATCCGATCGTGTCGATGTTATCCACGATCTCCCGATACTGCCGCAAGTTACGAGCCCGAGGATTGAGCACCTGTATCTGGTCAATCGGAATCATTTCGATAGGTCGCATAGCACGCCTCCACATCAGGCCACATGGCTCAAGGGGCGCCGTTCGGCAAGCTTGTATAGCGCATCGAGTACATCGAACCGATAGGCATCCAGGGTGACTTCGTTATCTTCTTCGGCTAAACGAAGCGGGCGCAGTGGCAGGTCGATTCGTGGGAACAAGTAATAGTCGAGAGCCGTGTGTTGGTCGGCAGCCATGCGAACCACCACGGTGATATCTGGCGCAAGACTGGTATCAAATCGCAGACGCCACCGGAATGTTCCGCTCGGCAATTGAATGCAGCGCGCTATGACGATGGAAAGCGTAAATTCGTCATTGACCACAAGAAGGCCAGTTCGCTCGTCCTGAAAGACTGAGGCGTCGGCATTTTTCAGCCCAGCAACGACATCGGCGATGAGGTCCGGCACCATGGCTCGGAGTGCTTGGTTGATCTCCAGGTAGCGATAGTCACGGTGTGGCCGAAAAGCCGATCAGCGAGTACGCACGCACGAGCCCACCGAAACGGGCTCGATAAGCACTGCTGGATGGCATTCCTTCCTGTTCATCGATCAGCAATCCTGAAAGGGCGCCGGTTTGCTCGTAGAGGGAATGAAGGAGCATGGAGGCGTCATCCATGCGCTGTGACCTGGCAGCAATCGCTTCTTGTGCTCGGGTAAACCATTCCGCCGGAATGATGGGGTCGAAGGCAGCGTCCCGCAGAATCCACATGCCCGGATGGTTGCGTACCCGGCGCTGCTTGAGTTTGAACGAGGTGCGGTTGTAGACGTTGTTGCCTATATATTTTTCGTTGGTCAGGATTTGGTGAACCGTGCCCCGTGTCCAGGCACGCTTCTGGTCCTTCTGCTTACCGGCAGCGTTAAGCGTATCGGCGATGGTCCGCTCCGTCTCCTCGACTCCAAGAACTCTCTATAGATGTAACGGACGCTTGCCGCTTCCTCGTCAGGGCCGGGGACAAGCACCACACGATCGGTTTGCAGACTCTTCTTCTCGCCATGCCGCAATGCGCCTTTTGGCATCCGGTATTCATCCAACAACATGCGACGGAGCCCAAAGCCCGGCGCACCCCCTTGGCGGAAGCCCAGTTCAATGAGACGGCATTATCCCTGGAAGACCTTGTTGGAGAGTTCACGGCTGTATTCGCCGGCCATCGCCCGCTTTACGCTCTTCATGATGGTTGCCATGGGGCTTCCATCGTTTTCGAAGGGTTCGGTGCAATAGCGCACTTCGATGCCGGAGCGACGGCATAGGTATTCATAGTAGGCGCTCTCGTCAGCGTCCTGGAATCGCCCCCAGCGACTGATGTCGGATTCGCAGACTTCTTTGATGCGACGCTGGCCGGCCTCAGAATTGCAGTGAGAGGTCGAAAAAATCGCACGGAGCTGAAACGCATCATGAGATCGCTTGTAGGGCATTCCAGTGAAGATGGCTTCCACCCGACCTCGAATGGTCCATATCGGGTCCTTGCAAATGACCAGGTACTCGTGTCGTGGATAGAAGGCTGTGTCCGATATATTCACCAACAACTTGATCATGGCGATTGAAAGTCCGGAACAAGCGGTTTGGTATGAACGCGCCACTTTACGCGCACCGATCAGCCAGAAGCAGACGGTCACTAATCTCGCGAGAGTAAGCCGCAAAGATTGACCACTACTTATCGGGCGCTAAAGTTTGTTGCAGAACCTGCATTACGGCTTTCGCAACGACTTCGAGCTGATCCAGCTGAATATCGTGTGATGTGTTGTCCACCAACATACGCTCCCCACGCGTTGAGGTGGCGACTATCTGGCTCTGCGTCTTTTCTCTGGCAGCTTCAAGAGCTTTGCGAACATCGGAAGGGGCTCCGGCGTAGGTATTGTCAGCCGTCAACACGATCAGCGGCATCGAACCATGTGTTTCCTTCGGCGACACCTGCTTGCTAAATACGACGGCATTGTTCTGCAGTTCGGAGAGCAGCGTACGCCAGAAGGCAGGCTTCGATTTGTTCGCAAGGATCACCGCGTTTAGCTTCTCGCTAGCCAGGGGGTTGGGCGACACCCCGCAAGCCTTGAGTGCCGCCGAGGACACTAGCTCACCTTTCTCGGCGCTGGCCTCGCATCGCTGAATCAAGGCAAATCGCTGTGCGTTCAATGCTTCGTCACTCTTTGCCCATTCCGGCGCAAACGCAGCCACGTCTTGTTCCGGCGGATCGATCAGCACCATGCCGCTTACGTCTGAAGCATAGCGTTCTGCATACCGGCGAACGATATTGCTACCCAGTGAGTGACCTACCAAGACTACCGGCGTCTTGATATTCGCGGCACGAATCAGATCGTGCAAGTCTGAAACGTCTGCGTCCAGGTCTCGAGGTAGCTGTCCCTCGCTGCTAAAACCATAGCCGGCGCGATCGTACGAACATACTTTGGTGACCGATGACAGTATGGGCTGCAATCTGAACCAGGTCGTGGAATCGGCGTGTGAGCCCGCTTCCAGCATTACTGTCTGCGGACCGCTGCCCGTGCAGCGCAGATTGAGCTGACGCCCATGCGCTACGGTTACCAACGTTGCCGCTTTTGCATAGATATCCGGGATACGTTGGGGAGCAATGACGCTGGCCGCGCCAGCGAGAGGCAAAGTACCAACGAATATGGTCAGCAGAGTTATACGAGACTTTTCCAAGAGCTTCTGGTTCAAGGCATATCTCCTACGGGTTAACCTATTAACGGACACTTCAAAGAAGTGGCGCCCACCCACGGGGGACCTTGAGATAAACCGGTCCCAGGTGTGCTCTTTGCTAGTCGATCAAAATTAACGTTTCCTCGCGAGCGATGTTTTCGCGTAACACGCTAAGTTGAATATGCGCCCCTGCGGGCTGCGTCGTAACTTTTTTAATATCATCCAAGCCCATACGGGCAATGGGAATACCATTGATTGCGGTGATCTGATCTCCCACATGTAGTCCGGAAGCTGCCGCAGGCGATTTGGGTTCGACCCCGGTGACGATCAACTGATCATGGCGTTGACGATCGAAGTTAGTGCCCGAATGTCCGTGTCGTTCGATGACGTTGAAGGTCTTGCTCTTTTCGACGTATATCTGCCTGTGCGCATAGTCAAAGGTGAGTACAAATTTCGACAGCACTCCATGACCGACATTGCCTGCGAGCACCTTCGAGGCAAATTCACCGATCTTTGATGAACCCAGTGAAGCCGTTGGACTGTTTAGGGTGTAGGGACCCAGGGACAAACTGCCAAGCTGACCAACCGTCAACGCTGCTTCACCGGCAACCCCTTTAGCACGACCGTTGAAGATGGCGCCTTGCAGTGAAATGTCATGCGCTTTCGCAAAAGGTTTGAAGACTGTCAGGTCGCCCATGTCGCCGGTATCGAGCGCGAAGGTTCCGGGTACCTTATCGACACGTGCTTCAACCAGCGGAGTGCGGTCATCAAACTGAAGGGGCAGTCGGACTCCGTTACCTGTGTACTGGAACGTTTCATTCGGGACAAAGGTCAACTCTTTTTGGTCGTAGTCAATGCGCGTAACGAAACGACGCAGTAACTCGTAGCCGATGACGCCGGCAATCGGCGTGCGTTCACCGCGATCGGTCAATATCTTAGGGAGGTCAAGAATCAAAAAGCGCTGATCTTCGAGTGTCACCGTTCCCAGACGATAGCTCTTTACTCGGGCGCTTTTCATCGACTGCTCAGTGTCGCCAACGCCCTGTACCGCCTGCTTTCCTTCGCCGACAACGCCCAGTTTTTGTGCCGCATCTGGCGTGAGAAGGTTTAGGCCACCGCTGTCCAGGAGGAACGGCATAGGCTTCCCGCCATCGATTGATACGGCGACCAAGATCTCGCCATCGTAGGATTCGAACGGAACTTTGGCGAACGTGGCATCACCGTCGATATGCGCGTCGTGCACTGATGAAGTTGGCATAACAAAGTGCTTATCATCAGCTTTCGTTAGAACCACGATTTTCAGGATATGCACCAAGGTGTCGTACTGAGTGTTTCCATCGCTTGTTCGTTCCCTATAGGGCAGCAGCAAGCCCGCCAAGGGTTTGTAGTCCAAATACCAGGTCGTCTCTGTTTGGCCGGTATCGGTCTGCTCTATGACACGGTTCAGCAGATGACTATCGACGTCGATCCAAGCGTCGAATGCGTTGCCCCCACCTGGGGTCACGCGCATTACCGCATAGGTGTGTCCGGCTTCGTGTTGCTCGCCAAGATAGCGCTTGATCGCCGGATCTACCGTCGATGACCTAAACCAACCATTGCGAGCGATATAGGCATCCGACACAGTTTCGCGCTTGGCTTGTATTGATTCGCGAACAGAAACGATACCTTTTTCATCCATGAACCAACCGTCATGGCCATCGTAGCCATCACCCCCCGATGTTCCGCCGAGGTCATAAAGCTCCCGATTGCGGCCGGTATGCAAGTCCTCGCTGGAGGTACGGTGCCCCGTCAAGCCTCCCTCGCTGATATCGGCCGTAAAGTCGAGCTCCTCGATAGCGTCCCATCGAGAACCACCGCTCGCCTTTTTCATGGCGTCAAAGATGGCCTGAGGATCCTTGACAGGTGACGCCGCTGAAGAATTTGCGAGCACGATCAATCCAAGGATTGGGCCAATGGCGAAATGCAGGTATTTGAAGCGCATAACTATCTCGTAGGAGTGATAATGTCGGATCAAACCGAGGCCGCTGCTTGAAGTGAAATAGCTTCGTTAGAACTTCGGAATGATCGGTTTGTTCGACGTTTCACAGTCTCATGAAGCGACGGGAGGAATTCCTTTCCCGGAATGAACAAGCTCTAGTTAAGCTCTAGTCATCGATTGAAATGGCATTCTTCACCGCATCGATCGCTTCCGCTGGCACAGGTTGGCCGGGATGCTCGGTAACGAGCGCCTGATTGCATCGTGCAAAGGGGCGAAGGCGCTCCTCGTAGCGAACGAACGCCGCATGATGGTCGTTTCGCGTCTTGGCAAGTTCGGTCGCCATGACATACGCGGCCACTAACGCCAGGCTGGTACCTTGCCCCGATAACGGCGAGGCGCAACAGGCCGCATCGCCCAACAATCCGACTCGCCCCTTCGACCAGCATGGCATGTGAATTTGTGCCATGGCATCCGTGTAGAAATCCTTGGACTCCCACATCGCTTCGAGGAGGGTCGGCGTCTTCCAGCGCAGATGCGCGAGCCGTTCGGCGGCGCGAAGCTTCTGCTGATCGACATTGCGATAGTCAACGTCCCAGCCATCAGCGGGGAAGCCCAGCGTGATTCTCAATTCGCGGTTGTTCCGTACGGGATAGATGCCATAGCCGGCATCGCCGCCTTGCAGCCAGATTTGCCAATTGTCGAGCGCCAGGAAGTTGTCGGTACCGAAGATGGCTATTTGCATGCCAAGCGGAGCCAGAAACTGCTTTTCGCTTCCGAAGGCGAGTGCCCGCACTTGGGAGTGCAGGCCGTCGGCGCCGATCACCAGATCAAACATGCACGGTGACGCGTGCTCAAAAGTGACGAAGAGACCGTCGGCCTCTTCGTCGATGGCGGCAATGGAGTCGCCAAACAGATATCGAACATCGCCACTGGTACGCTCATAGAGCAGTTGCGCAAGGTCTTCGCGCAGCAGTTCCACATCATCGCTGTCGAGGCGACCGCTACTGTAGGTAGCTTCGGTCGAACGACTGACCTCGTTGCCATCGCCATCGAGTACGGTCATGCCGCGCATCCGTGTGCGTATCTGCTTGATCTGTTGACCGAGGCCCATGCGCTCCACGACCTCAAGCGCGACGCCACGTATATCGACGGCTTGTCCACCGAGTCGCCGCGTCGGTGATTGCTCGACCACGGTCGCCACAAAGCCGTGGTGAAGCAGCCAATAGGCCAGCGCGGAGCCAGCGACGCCGGCTCCGGAAATTAGTACTTTCTTCATCTAATACCCTATGACACGTTGCGCATTCATGCAGAAGGCGATGGCAGATGGAAGCAGAAGAGCCTCTGACCGGTGACGACGCTAGAGCATTCAGCTTATCGACTGCTCAAACTCTCTACACCTGCCTAAATTGCATGGCGATGTCGTCAGCAAGACGCTTCGTGTGCGTCAGCATAAGACCATGCGCGGCACCCTCATACTCGATGTAATGGGCCCCTGCGATGAGCTTCGCGTAGCGCCGCCCTGTCATGTCGATGGGGCACGATGCATCAAGGTCCCCGTGGATAATGGTGACCGGCAGGTCCAGCCTCCGCGTTTCTAAGCGCAGATCGGCCTCGGCGATCGTGCGTTGCAGATCAATCGCGGTCCGCCGAGAGCAGCCAAGGATCATCTCGCTCACCCAAGTGCGAGTCCCTACCGGAGCTCCAGGTACGAAAGCCTCAATGTTGTTCTCGATCCAGCCCGGCAAGTCTTCCTTCAGCTGCTGCAATAGCGCTTCAAAACCCTCCCGCGGTATGCCATCTGGATTGTCGACACTTTGCAGAAGGCACGGCCCCTGTGCCCCCACAAGTACGATGCGATTAAGCCTGGCGGCCCCATGCCGAGTGACATAGCGGATCACCTCGCCGGCTGCACCCGAATGCGCCACGATCATGCAATCTTGGAGGTTGCGTGCCTCCAGAACAGCTGCGAGATCGTCAGCGAGGCAGTCGTAGTTCACCACGCCAGGGTCGCTTGATCGCCCATGACCACGTCGATCATAAGCGATGGTTCTGAAACCCCGATCGCCGAGCATGACCATCACTGGACCCCAGAGGTCTGAGGGCATGGCCCAGCCAGCCAGCAACACGATAGGCGGCCCGGAACCCCAATCGCGGACGAACAATGCATGACCATTCGATGTTTCGATAAATTCCCGTTCAACCATGAAACGCTCCGTCTAGAAAATCGATAGCTACTGAAGTTGCATGCGCGAGTGGAACTACTCGGGCGATCGAAATGCGGAAGGGCGGTAGCTTCATACTTGAGGGGTGCTAGGTAGACGCCTCACATAGAACCGTTGAACCGCCAAGGCGACAATCGGGCCAATCAAAACAATATGGACAATGAGGTCGCTGACTACCGATGCAGACGTACCCTTGAACTTGGGAGCGGCTGACAGCGGAAGAACGATCGCGTGCATGAATAGATAAATGGCCAAGCCGAAAAGGGCGCCACACGTCTTCGGCCGCGTCGTCAGCACCCTTACTTTTCGACTCGCAAGAAAGTAGCTTCCTGCAGCCACGAAGAGGATGCCGAAATGGAGCGCCACGCCAAATGCGGCCGATACCCAGCCGCCGCGAAATGCGTCGACGCCGAGAAGGCCGCTGGCAACTGATTGGGGAATGACGACGGCGGGAACGCCGGCACGGCTGTTGAAAGCGATGGCGTAGACGAGATCGATGACTCCCGCCGCGAGGCTACCTACGCCGATGAAACGTATGGGCGACAACTTTGGCCATCTCTGAATTTCTTTGTTCATGGCCTGTGCTTCCTCTTGGATGGGTGTCGGTGTTGCTTTGACATATACGGTGTATATGAAGTTTGCTCTCGGGCCAAATACGCAGGCAATATGGCGATCAGGCTGGAACAGATCTAAGATTGGCGGACATCTGTACTAGATCAGTTCGAGGATAAGACGATATGTCCGAGATGGACCAGCCTCCTTACTTACGCATCGTTGCGGCACTCAAGCTGCGTATGGCCAACGGCGAGCTGCGGCCGGGTGACCAGCTGCCGTCAATCCGAGAGCTCTCACGTGAATGGAACGTGGCGCCGGCCACAGCCGCGAAGGCACTGACCGTTCTGCGCCATGAGGGGCTGGTCGTAGTGCGCGCACGCAGTGGCACGGTAGTAGCTACAACGGCAAAGCCCTGGCAGCCGCAGCGACGTCCAAATCCGCATGTTTCTTCAGATCGTGAACTTACGCGAGAGCGCGTCATTCGCACGGCTATAGAGATCGCCGACTGCGAAGGATTGAACGCCATGTCCATGCGCGGTATTGCGGCGCGACTGGGTGTCGCCGCCATGTCGCCATATCGATTCGTGGACAGCAAAGAGTCTCTGATTCTCCTGATGACGGATGCGGCCTACGGCGAAATACCGCCATCAAAACTGGCGAAGAACTGGCGAGGACAATTGACGCTCAGTGCGCGCACGCTATGGGATCTGTATACCAAGCATCCTTGGCTGGCGCATATCAATGCGCTGACTCGTCCCTTGCTGTTACCCAACCTGATGGCGCACGCCGAAACCGTATTTGCTGCACTGGCCCCATGTCGGCTGGACCCAAGCACTGTCATGCACTTGCACGTACTGCTCTACAGCTATGTGCACGGTATTGCCATTCACCTGGAGCGCAAGACGCAGGAGGAAGCGGCTACTGGTTTGTCCGACGACGCTTGGATGGATACACAAGCAACATCGCTTGCGAACCTCGTTACATCGGGCCGCTATCCCGCTTTCGCCGCCTTGATCGGTAATCTTGATCCCGGATACGAGCTTCGTCTCGATGAACTCTTTGAGTTTGGTCTCAAGACGCTGCTGGATGGCTTTGTGGCGATGATCGGCGGATGACGAAATCGGGATAGAGCTCGCGTCAGATTCAGTTAATCCGACGCCTGTTTGGGACCTTTCCGACGATCGACGTCGACTTGCGGTCGATCATAGCGGTCGGCGGGCTTGTCATCGTCGACCGGTCGGACACAATCACGAGGGTTCCGGCGAGGAGCGTTCCAACGAGAAGTGAGTCGGCAAGGGACACCGTCTTCGTTACGAGAAGGGCCTTAGTATCTGAGCCTGACAACCAGGGGGTCTGGAACAATAACCACAGGAGGAACAATACCGAAGCCCAGATGGAAGCGACGTAGCGCCCTCGGGTGTGCAAGAACGAGGTAAGCTTTTTGGTTAACACGAAATAGCGCAATTCGAACTTCATCGAGTCAAGCCGTGACTTTTGTGTGCTTGGCATTGCACTTGTCCCTCAGAATGGATGGATAGAAGCGCACGCGCTCGAAAACACCAAAACGAGACTCAGATGACCAGCCCCAACTATGATTAACTGCAAGCTATGTTGACCATCGCAAGCCGATCCAAAACTGACACTAGCAAAACGCAAACCATGATTTTGGGATGACCACAGGATGGGTAGCTTTGATGCCGATATCCGAAGATCTAAGCTCGACGCTTGTGAATGTCGCGCGGCTGGCGAGGTTAGCAGTGGATCCGTGGTGGATTATTTCCAGCAGTGCCGTTGCGCTCCATGGCGTAGACCTAGTGGATGTGGCAGATGTTGATCTGCTCGTGAGCACCATTGACGCAAAGCGTCTACTCGCTGAGGTAGGCAGTGAGTTTCGCAGGGAAAGGAGTGACAGATTTCGGTCAGAGATCTTCGGTGCGTGGCTTGGCAACGCCCTAGTGGTCGAGATTATGGCCAACTTTCGTGTAAAAGCAGCGGCTGGCTGGAGGCAGATCTTGCCGACAACACGGCAGTCCGTCCAAATCCACGGCGAAAGCCTTTTTGTACCTAATAAAGACGAGTTAATCGAGATTCTTCATATGTTCGGAAGGCCCAAAGACTTCGAGCGCGCAGCAAAGCTCGGGGCGTTATGAACATGAGTTTATGGCGAATGCGATTAATCGTCCGCTCCCACCATCTAAGCGGCCCTTTGGACGCCCTGAATTTGCCACGATTGTTGAGTGCGGTTAGGACACACTGACGGGAATAGTCAAAGGACTTCGAAGGATCATGCGAATGCTGCAGTGCCGATCATTCTGTTTCAGCGGCCCGATTCTGGTGGGCAGGTGAGGGGCCCTGCTCTATCACTTCTCAGCGTAGTGATCTTAGCTACCGCCGCTCTGTCCAGCCCTTCGAGTGCCGGGGCAAAGGCTCGGATGCCCAGGCAGCGGTTCATCCCGACGATCCAAAGGGGTGAAGTTGCACGGCTCGCGCAAGGGCGCTGGGATCTTCCCAGCTACGGCATGCTGTTCGACTTCAGAGCGCATGAGGTTAGCGTCTATGACCGTGCCGGAGGACTATGTTGGCACGACACGGAGTACGTGGATACGAAGTCAGTCAACGATCTCGTTCCCTTTGTCGCATCCGGTTCGTCGCCGTCCTCGTTGCTGTTTGCTTCCTCACAGGACGGAACGCAATATCACACCGAGTCGGTTTCCATGCTCCCGCCAGCATGTACCGAAGTGCAGGACCGCACTTCGCCGCTCTACATATTCAACGTGGTAACTGCCTCACTGTTGGAGCTTTATCCCTTTGCGCATGAACACGGCGTTGACTGGGCGGAGCGAACGTCGCGGCTGCGGCCCCGCATGGCATCGGTTCATAGCGAAGTTGAGCTGCTGGCGGTTTTGATGGAGCTTTTCCGTGGCGTCGAAGACCCTCATACAAGCCTTGCGGGTAACATCGACGGCAAGCCCTTCAGGCTGCGGACCTTCCGTGGCCAGGACTTCCAGGTGCTCGAGGCGGCGTATTTACGGCAAAGCCAATACGACATTTTCCTGGACTGGTTTTTTAAGCGCTGGAAGCCTAGCGAACTCGACCAGGCTTCCGCGGCACTCGAGCCCGGTACACGCCGACAAGCCTTCGATAGCAGGTTAGTTTGGGGCAAGCTGAAGGGGAATATCGGCTACCTGGCCATCAACGAAATGGCAGGCTTCGGACAAGACAGAGATCTTGCGGAGGACCGATCATTGCTTGGACCTGCACTGGATCAGTCCTTGGCTGACCTAAAAGACACCCGTGCGCTAGTTCTGGATATCTCGCACAATTTGGGTGGCGACGACGAGATTGCATCTGACATTGCCGCCGCTTTGCTGACAGGGTGCGCAAGGCCTATAGCAAGCAGGCCTTTCGCGATGGAACAATGCAATGGTTCGAGACGGTTCCTTACCAGGGAACTCGCTATCTCAAACCGATCTATATGCTGACTAGCGAACTCACCGCTAGCGCGGCAGAAGTCTTTACTCTTCGAATGCGTGAGCTGCCCAACGTTGTGCAGGTTGGCGAGACTACCCAAGGCATCTTCTCGGACTCGACGGAGAAGGGCCTTCCGAATGGCTGGGTGCTCGCCATGTCTACAGAGATCTACCGGGATCCGCGCGGTCAGAATTATGAAGGCGCTGGTGTGAGCCCTGTCGTCCAATATCGGGTCATTGGGGCAGAACATGCAGCGGATGGATATCGCAACGCCATTCTTCGTGCCGCTAAGCTCGCGGCAACGCATAACCTTGTTCACTAATCTGCTTAGGTCTGCTTCGACCATAGCGGAACTTGTTACAGCAGGAACATTTTCTGCTGATTCACCAAGTTATTTTGACATAGGAAAAAGGGCGTGATCTCTATGAAAAAGTCACTTACCCAAGTCCTGTCGGGCCTGAAGCACTTGCCGGACCGATCTCCCGAAACGGCGTTTGGGCAAGACGCTAGCAAGGCATCCGCTGAGGTCGCACCGTATCGCGATGGAGCTGTATATGTGAGCTTTTACTCTGGCTCAAGCGAGTGGGAACGTCATCCAAACGGCGACGAGGTTGTCATGGTATTGGATGGAACAACCACCGTTGTTCTTCTGGTGAAGACCAAGGAAGAACGGGTCTTCCTTGG
>Ga0302315_10001676_pt1 | contig 22023 bp, 11 predicted proteins | sample III_Palsa_N3_1_FD_200532 | JGI IMG/M metagenome (GOLD analysis project Ga0302315, IMG submission 200532) | Peat permafrost microbial communities from Stordalen Mire near Abisko, Sweden - III_Palsa_N3_1 | ecosystem: Environmental > Terrestrial > Soil > Palsa > Peat permafrost | place: Sweden...
CGAAGACGGGCGTGCAATCGAACTGGCGCTATGGCGCCAACTCTCAGGCAAGCCCCTACGCGGAAGGAATCGGTCTAGTGGTTACGATCCAGATATGCCGCAAGCGCTTCAGAAGTCATCCTATACAGTAGCCACTCGTCCATCTTCTTAGCCCCGATGCCCTCATAAACCGACTGCGCATTGACATTCCAATCAAGGCACGTCCATTCCAATCGCCCACAGCCGCGTTCGACGGCTAGCTGGACACAGTGCTGCAGCAGGCGCTTGCCGATGCCATGCCTTCGGTACTCGGGCAGGACAAAGAGGTCTTCCAGATAGAGGCCGGGTTGAACCAAAAATGTAGAGAAGGTACTGAAGAGAAGAGCGTAACCGACGGCTTTAGGCTCCGATCCGGGTATCTCCGCGATCCAGGCTTCAAACTTGGGGTAGGGGCCAAAGCCATGTTCGATGAAGCGCGCCCGGGCATCCCCATCCGGACCTTCGAGGTGCTCGAACTCCGCAAGGGCGGAAATGAGGCTTAGAACAGCTTCAGCGTCGAAGGGAGTCGCGCGACGGATTTCGATATTAACGGAGCTATCTTCAGACATTTTCTCTCCTGCCCTTTAATTATGACCGAGGGCCGTGTTAACACGCTGGCGCAATGTGGGATGGTCGCCGTACATAAACTGTATTATGGCCGGCGGATCGGGGTTGCTCAGATCGATCTTGGCGATGGAGACGAACATCTTCGCCATGGCGACTGGGTTACCCGTCACGCGAATTCCAAACGCGTCGGCTTGAGCCTCCATTTGGCGGGACAGCGCACTGGAAAGCGGAGACAGCACGATCCCAAAGAGGCTGACCAGAAGAAGATAGACCGGTATGATGGCCGGATCGGTAAGACCTGTGACACCCCATTTTTTGCCCCGCTTAAGGAGCACGCGCTCCAGGCACCCCCTATAGACGGGAAAGACAACCGCAAGGATAGCGAGGGCCTCGAAAAAGCCGCGCATCACATGATGCATCACGTAGTGCCCCATCTCATGCCCTACCATGGCGAGGACCTCGTCCGGGGGCAGATTTTTCAGGGTCGTATCCCAAATTACTATCCTGGCGGATCCGCCAATGCCGTTAACATAAGCGTTAATATCACGCGTCTTCGCACTCATATCGACCACATAGATAGGGGCGTTCGTGATCCCGGCCTTCGTCTCCAATTGCTCGATCTGCGTGCGCAAAGGGCTCGGGGGCATCGGCTTGAAGTGATCGAAAAGAGGGTCGATGATCAGCGGCTGCGCGAAGATCGAGAAGGCGATTATTGGGATGCAGGCAACCCAGCACCACAGCGGCCACTTGCGCGGCGAGCGACCAATAACAAAAAACAGGCCTGCAAAGGCAAGGAGATAGATTCCGACATTCACGAAATGTCCAACCAGGAGGTCATGCAGCCATCCGCTCAGTGACTGTGTCGACTGCCCGAACTCATGGGGCAGGATAAACCCATCGTATAACGACAACGGCAGTTCAAAGGCGAGTGTAACGGAGGTAAGAAGAAGGAGAGTGAGAGCGAGGATAACGATCGGTATCTTGCTCACACGCTCGGCCAGCCGGCGCAGCCGACTCGCCGTTCCGGTCTCCATCAATCCCCAGAGCAGCAGCAGCGTGTAGAACAGGCCGCCAAAGCCCACGATGTACTGCAGGCGTTCGTAATGCAACACACGAGGCGGCGCGACAGGAAGAACGACCTGATCGGCGGCCGACACCAGCGACAAATGAAAGGATAACCAGTGCAGCATAAGGTCTTTCTCAAACCGAAAGGAACGAACAAGGTATAATATAGGCCGCTATGGACGAAATTTTAACCCCTGATACCCGAAAGATTGTCTTCGCTCCCTTTGGGTCCGATTCCTGCGGTGAAGACATTCTCAACTTTGAACACGGACTGCTCTTTGCTCTGGAACGCGCCGTCGAAACCGTGGGCGGCTTTGTATATGCGGACATCCACGAGAAGACAGGCGGCCCGGATAAGAAGGATACCCCCACTCCGGCGCTTACCGAGTCGGAGATCAAGATTCTCTGCCAGCGCTCCGGGTGCGATGTATTTGTGGATGGAATGCTGATCACCGAGCGTGAAGAGACACAGGGTGTCCTGGCTCAGGTTTCCGTGGCCCTGCGCGTGACATTCCCCAAGGAAAACCGCGTAGAAACGCCGGACGCGTTTACGTTCCGCGCCTTCCTGCCGGGAGTTAAGCCTGAAGAGCTTTCCCTCGACTACGACCTGTATATCGCCCTGCAGTACAGACTCGCCGAGACGCTGCTCGCCTTGCTTGATGCTCCCATTACCCGAGCCTTCACCACGGACACCCTGCAGATCACAGAAACCTGGAAAGCCTATCTGCTCTTTCTCAAGGCCAAACGGATCTCGCAGATTCCGGAAGCGAAGCTTGGATTCTACGAGCAGGTATGCCGTCTGGAGCCAAACTGCTACTGGGCGCTCTTCAACAGCGCCATGCTCTATAAGACCCAGACCGACTACAATTCAGCACGCACAAAGCTGATGAAGGCCGCAGCAGCAACCAACGACCCTGCGCTGCTCGGGGACACCTACTTCGAACTGGGCCTGGCGTCCATCTACCTGGGAGACACAAAAACAGCGCGCAATTTCTGGGAAAAAGCTCTGGAGACTTCCGGAAACAACCCCACCCTTCTGGTGAATATGGCCGGAACCTACGAGCAGGAAGAGAAGTGGACGGAGGCGATAGCCCTCAACGAACAGGCCCTGGAACTATCCCCAAATTATCACAAAGCGATCGTAAACCTGGGACGTCTCCACGCCATGTTCGGACGCCTCGATCAGGCCATTCCCCTCTACGAACGCGCCCTGGAACTAAGCCCAGACGACGCCCTACGTCACTCAGTACTGGGAGGCTGCTACCTGGCCGCCGGCAGAGACAAGGATGCCATTCCCCACTTCAAACGAGCCGTGGAATTGGATGCGGAAGGCGATCCCGGAAAATACGCCGCCCAGGAATTAACCCGACTGATACCCCCGGAAGATGAAGGCGGCGGCAAAAAACGCTTGTTCGGCCTGTTCTAATCAGCAGGCTCGCGTTCGAACCTGGCCGCAAAGGCCGCCGATGCTTCTGCACCGATAAGCAGGATCATCATGGAGTAGTAGAGCCAGAGCAGGAGAGCGAAAATACTAACCAGTCCGCCGTACACAGAGGGATTCGGATGGACCAAATAGACGGCCAGCCCCTTCTTGGCGACTTCCCAAAGAACCGAGGCAATGAGTGCCCCGAATGTGGCTGCGCGGACGCTGACTTTTGCCGAGGGAAGCGTCCGATATATAAGTGCGTACATCACGAAGGCGGGAACAAGTGCGGCGAGCTCCGTGCCCACCGTTACCGCTATGCTTGGAACATAGCGCTCCCATAGCGTACCGGCTGTGGTTGCTCCAATGGACAGTCCCATGAGAGCACCCGTTCCGATAAGGAGCCAGAGAGCAACCAGGCGCAGCCTAAACCAGTTCCTGGTCTCGCGAACGGCCCAGGCGGCATTCATAGCAACAGATCCGGTCACAAATATCTGCATCGCGGCCCAGACAAGTCCAACAATTCCAACAATTCCACTTAAACCCCGAAAGTGGGTGATCTTGGCCATTTTGCCGGGGACGTCGACACGGGCTATAAGCGCATCGGCGACCCTGTTTGAAACCCCTGGAAGGACATGGCCGGACAACCAATATTGTACGGTTTGCGCCGCGTTGCCTGTGCTGCCTGTCTCACTCAAATAGTAGCCCAGACCGCCGATGGCCAGCAGCAATAGCGGCACCAGTGCCAGAAGCAGGAAAAAAGCCAGGCCTGCAGCAAGCAAGGGACCATTATGGTCGTTATAGTTGCCGTAGACGGACAGGATAAATCGTATCCACGGAATGTCGCCTATGCGCTTTATCCAGGCTCTGATTTTTGAGAAGTTCATGCTAAGATTGAGGAGCCGGACCTCCCCTAGCCCCTCCACTTCATGAAGGGGAACCGGAACAAGCACCTGTAATTCAAGACTGCGTATCGGGTACACTCTTGCTACTGTATAGATGGTTCTGTATGTGTACCGCATAGGTTCGGGAGGCAAACATGGCTCGTCCTGATGTTAAGGAAAAGATCCTCACCACAGCTTCTGCGCTGTTCTACCGCGACGGCATCCACGCCACGGGAATCGACACGGTCGTGGAAACGTCGGGCATTGCCCGAATGACCCTCTACCACCACTTCGCCTCGAAAGACAAGCTGGTCGCCGCAGTGCTGGAGCGGCGCGCCGAAGAGGTCGAAGCGTGGTTGCAGGCGGCTTACGAGCAGAAGGACCTGAGTGCGCGCGAACGTCTGCTGCTGCTCTTCGATGCCATGAAGAAGCGCTTTAAGAGCGGTCAGTTTTATGGATGTCCTTTCGTGAACGCAACGGCCGAATACTCTGCCCCCGACCATCTCGTACACCAGATGTCTGAAGCCTACAACAGACGATTTATCTACTGGATCGAACGCTTCACGGCGGAACTCCCGGTGGAAGATCCGGAGACACTGGCCCGCCAGCTCTTTCTGCTGATCCAGGGTTCGATTGTAGTGGCCCAGGTCTCCGGCAGCGACGAGTGGGCCAGAGACGCCAGAACAATAGCTGCGGCATTAATTGACCGGCATATCGTTAAAGGGTAGGCTGTACAAAATCCGACCAATCTCCAACGTAAAGCACTTCTTCTTCAAGGTCCACCCCGAACTTGTCGTGTACTGCCTTCGCCACGATTCCCGCCAGGCTTCTAAGATCCGAGGCCGTCGCGCCACCCGCATTGATCAAGAAGTTCGCGTGCTCAAGCGAAACCATAGCACCCCCGACTTTATATCCCTTAAGACCGCAGCGCTCGATAAGAAATCCGGCCGGCACGACACCCGCATCCTTCATGCCTCCGGGCAGATCTTCCAGACCGGCGGCAAACTCCTTACTCACTACATTCTTGAAAAAGGAGCCCGCGGACGGTGCGAAGGGCTGCTTATTGCGCCGCTGCTCCTGATAGACCTTAGCCCGCGCAATAATTTCATCGGGATCGCCCCCAGGAGTAAGCTTCAGGGCGCAGGATAGAATGACCGTTCTTCCTATTCCCGAACGCCGAAGGCGGCTGTCTCTGTAGGAGAACTCCATCCACTCCGGCCCCACAGTCTGGTCCTCCCCATCCGCGAACACACGCACCGAGGTCACAAGTGGGCCAATATTGCCCCGGTAAGCTCCGGCGTTGCTGACCAGAGCCCCGCCCACGGTGCCTGGGATTCCAATCGCCCATTCCAGGCCGGATAATCCAGCGCGTGCGGTCTGATAAAAGAGCGAGCCAAAAGACACTCCGCACTCCGCGGATGTTTCCTCTCCAATAGTCGTCGCCTTACATCGATTTTGAAGAATGAGCCCTTTATAGCCCCGGTCGCTCATCAGCAGATTGGATCCGTGCCCAATAAACAGATACGGGATATCGTGCTGCGTGCAGATCCGCAATACCTGAGCCAGACGCTCCACATCGCGCGCCGCCCAGAACAAACTTGCCGGCCCGCCGACCTTTAGCGTAGTATGGCGCGACATCGGCTCATCGTAAAGCAGCTCATCCCCGAGAAAAGAGTTCAGTACACCAGCATCAATCATGATGGAATAGTGTAACACATCCGCGCAAGAGAACAGACCGCAGCAGAGAAGCACTGCGTTTCATGTATAATCTACGTACATAATTGTGTTGATTGGGAAGACTGATAAAAAGGAACTTTTGCCATGCTTAGCATCGATCCTATTGCATCACGTTGTAGAAGCGCCCGTCCTGCGCTCGCGTCTTGTCTGTCTTTACTGGCGCTGCTTGCCGTCTCGGGAATACCCGCAGCCGCAGACCCGGTCGACAATGGCATTGTTGTAGGAAATGCAAAGCTCTTCGACGAGCGCTCGCTGGAAACAATGCTAAGCTCCGTTCAATCGAGCCTGGCAGGTTCCAATTATATCAACCCGGCTGCAGTAGCCCAAAACGAAGGGATGGTCCAGGGAGGAGAGTTCACTTCCACGTCCACTCAATTGTCTGCGACGGACAACCCTCAAAGGCCTACCACAGCAACATCGAGCTCTACAACCACGACAACCAAGGCTCCGACGGGAACCACGACAGCCACTGCAATTACCACTGTCCCTGTATTAAACACTCCGGGCAACGCTGTCCCAGGACCTTTAGCTCCGACTTTTACCAGCGACAACATCGGCGTCTCCGCTCCGCTTGCCGTATCCTCAGAAGACATGCTGCAGCAGCAGGTTGGCCTGTCGTTCGAAGCCTCAAATTTACAGCTCTTGCTGGAGCATGCGCTTTCGGATAGAGTAATCTTCACCAAGGGCGACAGCAGCGCTGCGCCGCGGACGCTTGCTGTCCTTGGATTCCAGATCAGTGTAGATCCGCGCAACGACGATAAGTATGCCGTTGCCGAAGCGGAGATTACGATTACCAACCCGCACGATCTGCCTGCCAATTCGGACGGATCTCCTTTGCGGCCTGAAGTAGCCCTGATGCTGCCCCAGGATAAAACGTACAACGTTGCAAAGGTGACCAACGATTCGCACACGATTGGCTTAGGCTCTTTCGCCCAACCGTTTGGAGGTTCGATCAGCGCCGGCAGATCACACAACAGCGCCTTTGTCGTGTACGATGTGGATACCGTGGCGCTGCAGCGCCCAAGCCCCGACGCAAACTCAGTCTCGTTTGCCTGGCAGTTTCGGCCGGTTCTGGGCCAAAAGGCCGTGCAGCCCGGCACCAGACAGGTTTATGTGCTCCTATCCCTCCCCGTGAGCAGCGGAGAGGAGTACGATCCGACCATCACGGTAAAGACATACTGGAAAAAGCTCGACGCAAAGTCAAGCACCGTGGGCGATCCCATCGCCGGCGAAGGAAGCAGCTACAAACTCGATCCGATCTCCATACACAACCTGAACGACTACGACGACGCCCTTCAGCCCAAAATCGACGATGTGGATACCTTCGATGCCGGCAACGGGCAGATCTATGTCGAGGCAACCGGCTCGAACTTCAGCAAGAACATGACCGTGGTGTTGAACGGCGTGTCGAATAGCGTCTATGAGCAGGACGGCCGGACATTGTCCTTCACGGCGCCCATCACCTCGATGGCCTACACAGACCCGATTATTGTCGGACCCTATGGTCTGCCTGTAGACCTGGAGATTCCAGTTCTGAAGGACCAAAATGGGGACGAGATTTCCACAGCCCAAAATAACGAGGGAATAAAGATCTCGCAGGTGACCGCCGTTCCAATAGACGCGGAAAATACGGACCTGCAGATACAGCTCGTTTCCAGGCATAGCAGCACGACAGCCGCCTACTCCCCTGCGCTTCCGTCCAATGCGCAGCTTGTAGTTACTATCGGCGATGAAGTCTACGGTCTAAACGATAATCCCGTGGATCTGGAAAACGACAGCAATTCATCGGCCAAAACCATCGATGTCCATGTACCAAACAGCGTCTTGCAATCTGGGCAAAAAGTAACAGTACGATACCTGTTTGCAGGCAACGACAATCGGGATAGATATCACTCCGACTACCGTGACGACTATCAACTGCCCGCGGCGACCTTCTCCGTGGACGATGTCACCATCGTAAGCAAGGACCCCGATCCTGCTCCAAAGCCAGCAGTCGCAGCCAGCACAAAGCCGTCATCAGGAAAGAGACAGAGGCCGGCTTCAAATCCAACACAACTGGTCGTACTGGCCCTGCAGGGACATTTCCACAAGTCGTTAACAGCCTACATCTATTACGGGACCAATCGGGTCGAATTTGATCCAACATCATCGGTAGCGGACTCGTTCCTGCTGTTGCAGGACAGCTCGTCCATAGCGCCGCAACCCAAAACTCGCGGTTCAGACGGATCTGGGGCTTCTACAAATCGTACTGGAAATGGGATCGCCGCGAAGCGCGGGGCCGTTCCCCTGACAAATGAGGAACAGGCTTCGACCACCGGCAAGAGTTACAACCTGGCCCTGCTGACTGTAAAGCGGGATCAGATCATGGGCTCAAGTTATATCGTCTTCTACGAGCCGGGATCGCCGGCGCAGTTGCTTCCGCTCGCGACGTGCCTGAAGGCGCTGGCCAAGCCTGCCGTACCCACCAGCCCGGCAACCATACCGATAGTACCGTCGCAATGGGAAATGTGGGGAACCTGGGGACCCAATGCTCCAGCATCGGCCAGCATAACAACGGCGCCGCCGGGGGCAAATACCGCGGCTCCCTATGCTGGAACAAATGCACCAGCTCCCAGTGCTGCTCCTGATACGCCGCCATCGCAGATCACCATGGAGATGGGTTCCAAGACGGTGACCGGTACTGGTGCAGGCGATAAGGCGATAAAAATCAGACACTAAGACTGCATGCAGTCTTAGTGGTTTTATATACGTTGCCTAAGGAGCAGGCGCCACCACTACGGCCTTCGTCTCTGCAGTATCCCAAACCGTGGGTGCAGCCACGGTGTCGCTCCCTCGTGTGCCGGTTAGCGCTGGTGCAGCAATCTGGTCGAATGGGTTGGTAGGACCGCGTTCCCCGCGTGCCAGACCACTTAGATCGACGTAGCTGTCTGTCGCTATGGCCTTGTAGAACTCGCCACCGGGGTCGGGCGTGTCGAACTTATAGACTGCGGGCTCGGCGACATGATTAGGAAGCCAGAGAGGAATCCAGGTCTGCCCCTTGGACACCAGGTTGTCGTCCTCGCCTCCTCCACTCTCCGGCCAACGCAAGGCAATCGTTCCGTCACTGTCGATATCGAGCACTGTAACGTGCTCGTTTTCATTGCCGGTGTTGCGCACCTCAATCATAAAATAATCCCCGATGTTGTGGGGGGAAGTCTTGCTGTTGTCGTCGGGAGCCCAGGTGACATCGCCGTACTGGTCTTTCACCTGTGTTGCCGTGACAAGACGGATATCCACCCCCACAGCCCCGGATTCGATGGACGCCGGGGGGTTCATCCCAAGGACATAACGGTAGCGAGCTTCCCGATCAAGGTCGTCACTAATCTGACTGGCGAGGTCTTTCGTCAGGTCGATCTGCTTGAACTCGAAGCCGGTATCGCCGCGGGCAAGCCAGACCGTTGCCGGGCCGCTTGTCTTGCCGTTCCCAGTCTCGCCTTTAACCAGCTTAACATCGGGGACAGTCCCTGCGGGATAATCCGTTGTGACCATGCTAAGGTCTTTTAATTTGGCAAGAACAGCGTCCGACTGATCGGGTGCGACGTTGCGCAGGCTGGCCTCATCGAATTTGAGCAGGCTCAGGCTGTAGTTGTGGGTCTTCTCGACGGCCCTGGCTCCAGCAAAGGCACTGGCGTCAGCCGGAGCGGGAGTTATTGACAGATCCGCTGAAGTGGGGGAAAATCCGGTATCGGACACAGTGGCCACGGTGAGCTTCGAGCTGTCGTCGAGCTTGGCGGGATCCGCGTCTTTGCGATAGATGGTGTAAGTGGAACCAATGGTGACATCCTGAAGCGCACCGGCGTCCAGCACAAAGCCAGTGGCGCCGCCCTGATGAACGGTTACGTAGTTGACGGCTTTTGGCGCAGTGCCTCCAAGAAGATAAGTATCCCGATCGCCGGCGATTTGCGGATGCTGGTCTGTATATTTCGCTTCAAAGAGAGTATTTATCTGGTCAAAGACCTGTCTATAGGTCGTAGTGCTGTTCGCGGTAGCGAGGACATGCACGAGAACCTTGCTTAGACGTCCCATGGTGGGATCGGAATCCTCGGTTTCCGAGGCCAGCTCGTCGTTGGAACAGGCGGAGATGAGGACGTAGCCCTTATTGTCGAGCCCATTAAGTGCGACACTGGAAGTGTCGTGGGCCTGCGGGTTGGACTTGGGCTCGGGAGGCAATCGGTGATAGGTTCGATCGTACCAGTCTGAATACTCGGCGTAGGTGAGTCCCCGCTTCTTCGCCGCGCCGCGGGAAACATCCCCCGAGTGGCAGCAGTCGAAGGAAAGGACCACCTGCGCGGGCTTTACAGCCTGAAGCGACTGCAGGTAGCTCGCGATGGTCTTGCCGCAGATCTCATTGCTGGTATCCTCGCTGGACTGGTCGTTATGGTAGTCCGCCGGGACAATCGCACTATCCAGCCCGTCCGGTTTTTGCGAATCGAGAACCTGGGATCCGTGTCCCGAGTAATGGATGTAGACGATGTCGCCCGAATGGGTCTCGGCAACGATCTGCTTGATAGCATCCAGGATGGCCTGCTTTGTCGTCTTCTCGGGCGTCGGAACGACAATTCCGTTGACCGTTGAAGTCGAGGAAAGTATAGTTATGTCTTTATCCGTAAAGCCGTACTTCTGCTTTAGAACATCAGCCATGAGCTGGACATCGCGGTCACAATCGAGATTTGGAAACATGCCCGACGTATTGTAAGCATCGTACTTGGAGATGCCAATGAGCAGGGCATGGCGGCCGACCGGCTGCGACTGGGCTTGCGCATGGCCAGCGGACATGGGTAACACCAGCGCGCAGCACGCGAGTATGCGCCAGATTTCTCCAATAGAAATGCGGATGGTATTCACGAGTGATTCTCCTAAACCTATGCCAAGTTATCGAGTGTCAGTACACGGGCCCAATATCATGCTGATTCTAGAATAATTGGCTAAATTCCTCCCAGTATCCCAAATAAATGCTTGTCTGCCCTGCCACTCGTTTAGAGCTTAAAGGATAATCTCAATGGAGTACGCAATATTCCCTGTAGAGTTGCCAATGGAAAGCCGCTTCCTATGTAGCGAAGTTATGAAACTGACAGGAGAACCAACTTGAAAACAGCGTCAATTGTGGGCATTATTCTCTTGACCGCCTATTTGTACCTCTTAAATTCATCACCAGTGCATTGCCAAGATTTGAAGCCGGATCTGGTTGTGCAGACTGGACACTCCAGTCCACCTAATAGTGTGGCGTTTTCCCCGGACAAATCAATTTTGGCTTCCGGCAGCCCCGATGGCACAGTCCGTCTGTGGGACATATCGACCGGGTTACTACTTAAAGTGTTGCAGGAAGAGAATTCAGTAGATCAAGTCGCATTTGATCCTGACGGTCGATTTGTTGCTGACGCTACCTCGTACTCTTATCATTTCATCAATAAGGGCTCCGTGAGCCTATGGAGCACGGATACATGGACGAAGTATCTGAGCTTTGCCGGAACCGAGTTCGCTTTGTTTCCCAAAGAAAATGCTATAGCAGTCGCCTCTCAGGGAGACTGGAAGAATGTCTTGTCCAATGGTCTGTGGACCACGGAGTCGGCCCCTGAAATAACTATGTATTCGTTGACGACAGATAAAGCCATTTGGAGCTTTCAACCTCCATCAACCAACGTATTGCGCTATCTTAGCCTGGCCGCCGACCCGGCCGGTCGCTTCCTTGCTGCGGGAGATAATGTCGGGAATGTGGGAGTCTGGAACTCGTTGGATGGTAAAAGGATCGGCACATTGAAGGGTTTCCAAGGTTCCGTAAACAGTCTAGTATTTAGCCCGAGCGGCCGGTATTTGGCCGGCGCTGGGGAAGACGAAACTATTCGCTTGTGGGATATAGGCACGCTTCATCCGGTACGGACGATAGATGTAAATGATGGAGATCCTCTTTACAACATTTCCTTCTGCGGGAGCGATGATCTTATTGTGAGTGCTGCTCGCAACTGGGTTACCGTGAAACGCACGCTGAAATTTTGGAACGTCAAAACTGGTGACGAAGTTCTTGACAATACTGCCCCACCCCCTGCTAATGCGAGCATCCTTCCTGGATCAGGCGTTCAATCAACAGACGTGCCCCCTGGGAAGAAGCCATTTCTTTACAGCAGTGGCAGCAACTTTAGAGAATTGGCCAGTGTTTCGCCCGACGGTAAACTGCTCGAACGAAATGGCTGGGATGACGGCAGTATATGGCTTTGGGACAGGCCGTCCGCAGCCCTTATGCGCGTATTCCCGGGCAACGGCAGCTCTATTACCACCATTCGTTTCCTGCCTGACAATCAGACATTGTGCTGCGGCATCTGGAGCATTGACGAAAAAGCCGAGGGTCTGTGCTACTGGAATTCTCACACAGGTCAACTTACCCGCTCGGAACCCAAGCAGATGGGTCTCAATTTTTCGCTCTCGCAAGATGGCACAAAGGTCGTCGAGGCCATGGATCCATTTATCTCGAAAAGATTGGTTCACGTTTGCGATTTAGCAACAGGGAAAGAGGATGCGTCCACGTCCGGAATGATGCCGTATGCTTTGAGCAACGACGATAATACTTTAGCGTGCGCCATTCTTGCAAATCGGCAATTCAAAAATCGCTTTAGTATCCTCAACCTGCAAACTAATACACAAAACGAGCTAGATCTGGACCAGCCAGCAGACTCCTTGACATTCAGTCCGGACGACAATCGATTGGCCTGCGTAATGAATACCGACAATGTGGTGAAAATTTACGACACCAGGGATTTAACGAAGTCGCTGTCGCTCAAGGGGACTACGACAAGGCAGGTTACCGCGCTGGCTTTCAGTCCCGACGGGGGAACTATCGCCACCGGTCTCGAGTCTTCTCTAGAGCCAAATCAAACGGTCCCTGTAGGGTGGAATCTTCCCTTTCCAATCAACGGAGCTGAGGTTGACCTCTGGGACAGTCATCAGGGCACAATTATCAGGCGGATCGTCCTTGAAGCCGGAGCGGACGGTGTCTTGTCCCTGTGCTTCTCTCATAAGGGAGATGTCCTTGCTTGTGCATATACAGACAACTCAGTCAGACTCTGGAACGTCCATGATGGGTCGCTCAAAATAAAACTAGCGATGGCCCATACCGCTTCGAGCTTAACGTTTAGCGCAAACGACGATAGGCTCGCAGTGATTTCGGCGGATAATACGGTGCAGCTTTGGGACATACCAACCGGGAAACGACTTGTTACTTTCATTGCTCGACCGGCCAAAGAAAGTGGTAATTATGACTGGGTTACGTATACCGACGCCGGCTTTTACACAGGATCGAGAGATGCATTTCGAGCCGTGGCATTTCGACTGGGCGACCACGTTTACCCATACGATCAGTTCGATGTACGCTTCAATCGGCCAGATCAAGTCATGAATGCACTGGGTTGTCCCGACCAAGATCTAATCAAATACTATAAGGCGGCGTATTTGAAGAGACTGGATAGAATGGGCTATAGCGAGCCCCAGGTGGAATCAGACGCGTTTCATCTGCCGGTATTGGCCTTGACTGGCAGCGCTCCCCCCTTAACGACATCGGCCAGGACCTTTACTTTTGGCATAAGGGCTACGGACGACCGCGAAGCCCTGGACCTTTTAAAGGTATTGGTCAATGATGTACCAGCCAATTTTACTTTCAACGACAAAGCTGGCAGCGGTTCGAACGGCCTTAGTCTTCGCAATCAGAATCAAAACACGGCGATAGGCAACATTGCTCTGGAGCTCAGTTCCGGTGTCAATAAGATTCAGGTCTCTGTACTCAATAGCCACGGAGCAGAAAGCCTGCGCCAGACCTTTAACATAACTTGCACCGTTCCCGCCGCTCTACATGACATATACATTGTTTCGGTTGGTGTTTCCGAGTACCAGGCTAACAGTGGACTTAAACAGCTCGGATCTGCTGCCGAGGACGCCCAGGCCGTCAGTGATTTTTTCAACGAGAGTTCGAACTTCTATGCCCACCCGCCGCACATTTGGCTCCTCAAAAATGCAGATGCCACCAAAGAAAAGATCCTAGAGTCTCGTTATCTCCTGATGCAGTCCAAAGTGGACGACGAGGTTATCGTGTTTTTCGCAGGTCATGGACTGCTCGATGCCCATAAAGACGATACTTACTATTTCTGTACACCGGACATAAGCGTCGATCATCCCGAGGCGCGGGGACTCCCGTACGACCAGATAGAAGGACTGCTCGACGGGATACCCGCACGTGATAAACTTCTCATGATGGACACGTGTCACGCAGGCGAGGTAGATCCGACAACCACTACAGTGACTGATGCTCTCGCCCAGCCAGAGAAGCGCGGATCTGAAATCGTTAACACGGTAAGCGGCCTGGACAATGCATTTGATCTCCAACAAGATATCTTTGCAGACCTGCGCATGGGAACTGGAGCCACTGTGATTGCAGCGTCACGGGGTGAAGAATCGGCCCTGGAGACCAATAAGCACGGATACTTCACTCAGGCCGTTTTGGCTGCGCTATGGTCCCACCCAAGTCCGACCGTATCGCAACTTCGAGACGCAGTTGCCGCTCAGGTAGTAGAGGAGACTAAAAACGATCAGCATCCGGTAATGCGCAGCGTAAACCTGTCCGACGACTTTCAGGTTGTTCCCGAGCCGTGAGAAAGTACGAACCCAACCTTATGGTCACAGCCGATGGGGCACAGACAATTTCTGCCGGCGATATCAAATCGGTCTATGCCCTGACCGCCAAATAGGCAGGTGAACTGGGGAAGCAGCTAACCTCCTCCAGTGACTGTAATGTCATCAATGTATCCGCGGAACTGTCCGTGGCTTCCTGCCTGGTCGTAGACGATCCAGACTGCGTCGATGGTTTTACCTTTCAGGATTTGGCCCACATCGCACGTTATTTTCGACCAGGCGTTTATCGGGATCTGACCCGGTTGATGCGCGGCCGCCGTGGTCTCGGTGAAATTGTAAATGCCCCCCAGGGAATGCAGTGTTGTCCCGTCCGAGCAGTGCAAGTCGACTTTCTCGTACCTTGCGTTTTCCTGCTGGGGATAAATCCAGTAGGTCAGCTTCGTGGATGCCGTTACGGGAATGGTTACTGTAAAGGCGTCCATGCAGCAGAAGGTTGACGCGCCTCCATTTGCCGATCCGGAGAACCGAATCGCGTTGGTTCCGGTGTGGGCGTGAATAACAGATAGGCCCCAGTCATCCGGCAGGACGCCAATTTGCAGTTCCGGGCCAATCGTGGGAAGAAACCCGGTGATATTGTTTGAGTAGACGACTTTATTTATGCCGATGAGTTCATTGCCGTCACTCTGGAAGAGTACGGTGGGATCGTCGGCATGGACAGGCCCTGCCGAAACTATTAAGACAGAGATCAGAAATGCGATCGCTGTGTAGAGTTGTATGGGTTTTATTTGCGGGAACATTAGATACTCCTTTCCTGCATCTAGATTGGTGGTCGGGAAGAGCTGCTGCGGTTTAAGACAGCAGCCCTTTCGACCAGTTGTGTTCTCCTCTTGAGGCTTGGGCCTCTGTCTAATGCAACGCGGCCCCGTACACTGTAACGTTGCCCGAGCCCGAGGCTTCTTTCCAGACGATGCTGAGCGTCTGGCTTGCTGAAGCCGCGTTGTAGGCAAGCGTGTAGTAACCGTAGTAGCTGTTGCCGGAATTAGACATGCTCGAGTCCGTGTAAGCGGTCGCGGAACCATCGGAGAGTGTCGCGGTGAGCGTCCCTCCGCTTGACCAACCTCCGACATACACGGTCACGTGCTGCACAGCCGTGCTGGCTGGCACTGTGAACGTGAAGCCGTCGCCGACTCCAGCGTTGTTGTAGTAGCCGTCGGTTTCATTGGTCTCGCTGGCATCGGGAGTACCGTTGGTCCAGGTTAGTCCAAGGAAGCTGCTTACGAACGTGTTCAGGCTGCCTCCGCCAGATGTGGAGAGGGTGCCGATCTTGCTGCCGCCGCTGGTGTCGCGGTCGGTGCCGTCAAAGCCCCAGGCTGCCCAGTCGGTTGTTCCGATCGTGGTCAGGTTGAATGCCTGCGCACTGGAGACAGTGGTTGGGGAGCCCGAGAGGCTTCCTGTACTGCCTGCCGCTGCGAAGGACATGTAGTTGAGATTGAAGTTTGCACTTCCCTGATAGACTTCCAGCACCTGCTGTCCTGCAGGCAGGGTCACGTTGGCTGTTACGGTCGTCCATGTCGCCCACCCTCCCGTCGCCGGTACGGTGACCGTTCCGGAGAGGTTGGTTCCCCCCGAGTTTTGCAGGTCTAAGCTTGCGCTTGAGGACGAGCCGTTCGCAACTCGGAAGCTGACTTTATAGGTGCCCGCAGTTGCGACATTTACGGTGTAGCGGAACCACTGACCCGCTGCGGACCAGCCGACGTCCGCGCCGTTATTCGTTGTGTCGGAGCAGGCTTCAAGGTCGACGCCGTCCCCAGTCGATCGCCAGCCGTTGTCGGTACCATTGACGGAGCTGACGGAGTACCCGACGTTAGAACCGCCGGTGTCGTATGCATCTGCGTAAACCGTTCCTGGAATTGCCGCTGCGGTTCCTCCGTAGGGTGCTTCGGATCCGGCGGTCGGTGTTGCAGACGCTTCGTTAGAAGCGGCGCTGGTGCCGGCCGCATTCACTGCCTTGACCTCGTAATAGTATTTAGTACCATTGGTCAAGCCCGAGTTCGAATAGGTCATTGCCGTGAGGCCGGTAACGATGGCCGTGCCACTTTCTCCGCCCGCGGAGGTCCCCCGGTAAACGTTGTAGGTGGCCGCGCCTGAACTTGCGGTCCAGGAGAGGCTAACCGTGGCGTTGCCGGCTGTCGGGGTAAGTCCCGTGGGCGCAGCGGGTACGGTGATTATGGTGTACGCGCCGGAGGCAACGCTGCTGTTGGTGTATCCAGTCGCTGCAGCCATTGCCTCGATCGTTTCGGTAGACGGAACGCTAATAGCGGCCGTATATTTGGTTGATGATGTGGTAGGCGTCGTTCCATTCGTGGTGTAATAGATACTCGCACCGGTTGTCGTGTCTGCGAGAGTCACGGACTGAGTGCTTGTATACGAGCCGGGCGCCGGACTGAATGTCGGGGTTGCGGCCGTTGGTGTGTTGATGGTGTACGTGCCGGAGGCGATGTTGCTGTTGTTATCGCCGGAAGCGGCAGCAATCGCTTCGATTGTTTCGGTGGAAGTGACAGCGATCGCACCCGTGTATTTAGTCGACGACGTTGTAGGTGTCGTTCCATTCGTGGTGTAGTAGATACTCGCACCGGATGTTGTGTCCGATAGAGTTACAGACTGACTGCCGGTGTATGTTCCGGGTGCGGGACTGAATGTTGGCGTTGCGGTAGTCGGCATGACTGCCCCGGACAGTGCTGCGCCGTATATGGTTACGTTGCCCGTGCCGGACGCCTGCTGCCAGGTTACAGTCAATGTTTGCCCCGCGCTCGCGGCAAAGTAAGTGAAGGTGTAGTAGCCAAAGTAGCTGCTCCCCGAATTCGAGAGGCTGGAATTCGTATAAGGGGCAGCAGAGCCGTCGGAGAGGGTTGCGTTCAGGGTGCCGCCGGTAGTCCAGCCGCCTACAAACACAGTGAGGGTCTGTGTCGTTGTCGAGGCGGGAGCAGTTAAGGTAAAGCCATCTCCAATGCCACCGGCGTTGTAGTAGCCGTTGGTTTCGTTGGTCTCACTGACATCGGGGGTACCGTTGGTCCATGTCATTCCAAGGAAGCTGCTCGTAAACGAGTTCAGGCTGCCTCCGCCATATACGGAGACGTTGCTGATTTTGCTGCCGCCGCTGGAGTCGTGGTCGTAGCCATCGAAGCCCCAGGCTGCCCAGTCGCCATTTCCCATGGTAGTGAGGTTGAACGCCTGTGCGGTGGTAACCGGTGTTACCGTTCCGGACAGTCCGCCGCCAACACCGCTGTAGATTGAGTAGGTCGCGGAAGCGACGCCGCTGTTGGCATCTCCCGACGCGGCTGCCATCGCCTCGATTGTCTCAGAAGTGGCAACGGTGATCGCTCCGGTGTATTTAGTCGACGACGTGGTTGGTGTTGCTCCGTTGGTCGTGTAGTAAATGGAAGCGCCGGTGGTTGAGTCGGACAGGGTTACCGATTGAGAACCTTTATACGTTCCGGACGCCAGGCTAATCGTGGGCGTTGCGGCGGTAGGGGTGCCGTTGCCCCTCTGGAAAATCGCGAAGTCGTAGGCCTTGAGTGAGAAGTCTCCGGTGCTCGGAAGCTCGTGTGAGGTTCCTCCGGGAGAACCGGAAGGAGACACGTCGGTCCAGGAAGCCCCGGACGGAGCAGTAAGGGTGCCGCTCTGTGCGGAGCCGTTGAAGTTGATCTCTACGTAAAACTCATTGCTTCCGCTTGCGCGGTCATAGGTAGAAACGTCGGAGGTGTTCGAGTTTGTCTCCCATGTCATCGTCCCGGCCGTTTGCATGGCCGCATTGTTGACATGCAGCGCGATCAGGGCTGTATAGAAGTTCGTGAACGCCGTGGCGTTCGACCCGTTCCAGATGATCTGGTTGTGCGTATTGTCGCCGCTGCTGGTATTGGCGACTTCTTCGCCGTTGAAGATCTCGGGGACATAACGGCCAATCGTGAAGTTGAAGACGGCCGCATCCATGGTTTGCGACGTGCCGCCATAGAGGGAGAGATCTTCGTTAAGATCCCAATCCTGCATAACGGCCATATGCTCCATTCCAGCCGGCCAGCCGTTAATGGAGTTTTGCCACGAGGTTTGCAGCGCGGCGGCGCTATTACCGCTTGTACAGGCTTGTTCTACGGCGCCTTGCAGGTTAAAGACGTCATAGTCCAGGCCGTATGGCGCCAGGGCCAGCGACTCATTGTCAAATTCCTCGCCGAGCAGCAGGAGATTGGGATTGATGGCTTGAAGCGACGTAGCAATGCTCTCGGCCAGGGACTGCGGAAGAGTGCGGGACGTTCCGGAGGGATCGTCGGCAGAGTCGAACCGGAAACCATCGAAACCGTAGTTAGTCTCCCAGAAATCCATGACGTTGGTGACGTAGGTCTGTGCGCCGTAATTGTTCTGGCTGAGGTCGAACCCGGCGATGTCTGCATCGGAACCGAAGCCTTCTTCGATCGACGCCACATTGTTGACATTGCCGTCGCTGTGCAGATAATACTGCGGCGTGCTGGTGATTAGGGGATTGTCCCATGATGTAGCGCTCAGGGCTACGTCGAGGATAACCTTCATCCCCAGACCATGGGCGGTGCTGATGAGTGTGGTCAATTGGGCGCTTGTGCCCTCGTTGGGGTCGACCCCTTCAAAGTTGTTGATGTCGTATGGGCTGTTGAACGACGGGTGCGAGATACCGTCGACGGTACAGGCAACGCCGCGTGGATATATGGGCATGAGCCAGAGCGTATTAACGCCGAGGGAATGCAGGCGGGACAGCTGGGCTGTTACGCCTGATATGCCGCTTGTTGAAAAAATTTCAGGATCAACGCAGTATATTACGCTCGAACCGAGCCAGGATGGCGTTTGGGCTCGGACGGAATAAGGAGCGCAGAATAAGGCAGCGGATGCCACCAAGGCACTGGCGACAGTCGCAATCAGGCGACGCATCATACTCATTGTGTGCCTCCCCTATAGTCTTGAACTTTTAGATCTTTCATCTGGATCGTTGACCTCCTGCCTGCGCCGGCATGCAGACATTGATTAAGAGTGTTCGACTGGCTGAGTTCTATCGCCGCCATTCGAACTGCGACCTTCATAGCTCGCATTTATATTGCAATAGTATCAATTAAACCTTATCAAGAGAGCCCCATCGGGTTCATTTCACCATTGTCAAACCATAATAACTCAAATGGTCTGTATTGTCAATATGTTTTCTATTCTGCGTTTAAATTTAATTTTTGGTCCGGATTTCGGACCATTTTCCTATAAATACTAGAGTACTTCAGGCAATTCTCTTTACATTGACAGGATGGTAACATTTTGTTATTATGGTACAACACTTAGCCACACTCCCAGAAAACGACGGCGCCACGAACAGGATATGCAGGAATCGACCTGGTCAAAGCTTAACATGGTAAATGTCGCAATAGGATAACAGGAACGGCACACAAGGCAATTATGACTGCACCAGCAAGCAAGCCGGAAGAGATAGACATCCGGCATTTCACGTATCTGCAACAGGTTACATCGGTAGCGAGAACCGAACGTGGCGTGCAAATCACTGTTGATGACGCTATCCTTGGTCTGGATATCCTTCGTGAGGATCTCCTTCGTCTGCGTATTACCCGACAGGGCAGCTTCGACGAAGATCCCACCCACGCTGTGTCCGCCGATGTCTCAAGCCTCCATGCTCCCTTCGACCTCATTGAGAGCGACGACGATATCAGGCTGCGCACAAACCGCATGACCGTAGTTGTCACACGGGCTCCCTTTCAGATCGATGCATATAGAGCGGACGGAACGACAATCTTTAAAACGGCAGCCATCCATGGGATCGACTGCGCCTACGCGTATCTCAACGATCAATTCGTGGTTGCACGCAAATGCCTGCTTGAAGACGCCATCCTTGGTCTGGGGGAAAAGACAGGCGGGATGAACCGGATGGGCCAGAGCTACACACTCTGGAACACCGATGTGCTGAGCCCAAATGCCTCGGGTGAGTTTACGGCATCGCGGGCTGAAACCGACCCCAGAAGCGATTCCACGAGTACGCAATTCGATCCGTACTACATGTCCATCCCATTCTTCCACCACCTTGCGCAGGATACGGGAAATGCGGCCGGCTTCTTTATCGACAATGGCTACCGTGGCCACTTTGAATTTCAACACGCCAAGCAGTACAGATTCCACTTTGCCGGCGGACAGTACACAGAGTATGTTTTTGCCGGTCCTAGCCTGCGCTCCATCATTTCCGCGTACAGCGATCTCACCGGCCGCATGGCGGCTCCGCCCATATGGGCTCTCGGATACCACCAGTGCCGATGGCATACCTACAACCAGGAGATGATAACCGATTTGGCCCGCAAGTACCGGGAAAACGAGATTCCCTGCGACACGCTCTGGCTCGATATCGAGTATATGAACCAGTACCGGGTGTTCACGTGGAACAAGGAGACGTTTCCCAATGTGCGGCGTATGCTCGGGCAGCTCAAGGAAGATGGATTTCGAGTGGTGCCCATTGTCGATCCTGGGGTAAAGTTCGAGCCTGGAAATGCGGTCTACGAGGATGGCCTGAAAGACGACGTATTTTGTAAGACAGACGGCGGGGTCCACTACACGGGGCAGGTGTGGCCGGGCAAGACGGTTTTTCCGGATTTTGCCACCGACCGCGCCCGACGCTGGTGGGGCAAATGGAATGCTGGTCTCATACAGTCCGGCCTGTCCGGGATCTGGAATGACATGAACGAGCCGGCCACCGGGGAGATCCCGGAGCACGCCATGCGCTTTGATGGAGGGAAGGCGCCGCACGAGCGATTCCACAATCAGTATGCGCTGTTGATGGCCATGGCGACCAGGGAAGGCATTCTTGAGGCGGAACCAAACCTGCGGACCTTCATTCTGAGCCGGGCCGGATCCGCCGGAATACAGCGCTACGCGGCAAACTGGATGGGCGACAACATGTCGCGCTGGGACCACCTGTGGCTGAGCATGCCCATGGCCATGGGTCTTGGGCTTTCGGGACAGCCCTTCGTGGGAGCGGATATAGGCGGCTTTGCGGAATCCACCAATCCGGAGCTTTTCGTACGCTGGATGCAGGCCGCGGCCCTCACACCATTCTGCCGCAACCACAACAATGCGGGCAGCAAGGAGCAATATCCCTGGAGCTTCGGCAAAGCGGTCATGGAGTTAACGCGTAAAAGTATCGAGCTGCGGTACCGACTGATGCCGATGCTTTACACGCTCTTTATGAAGTCGACGGAGGACGGTCTGCCGGTGCAGCGCCCTTTAGTCCTCGACTACCAGGATGATAGAACGGCGCGTGAGATCGAGGACCAGTTCCTGCTTGGGGAGCACTTGCTTGTTGCGCCGGTCTATACGCCGGGATCCACCGCCAGGCAGGTCTACCTGCCTGGGGGGACATGGTATCACTGGTACGAGGGCACCAAGAGCGCAGGGCCGGCATACACCATTGCCGAAACTCCCATGGACTACATTCCCATGTACGCAAAAGGCGGAGCCGTTATCCCGATGTGGCCGGATGCGCCTCCATCAACCATGGGCTATCACCCAGTCGTCATCGAGCTTCATATCTTTGTGCCGTATGAAGATGGTCAATACATCTCCAATTTGCACGAGGATGACGGGCTGACCTTCTCGTATAAAGAGGGCGAT
>Ga0302315_10001679_pt1 | contig 21966 bp, 15 predicted proteins | sample III_Palsa_N3_1_FD_200532 | JGI IMG/M metagenome (GOLD analysis project Ga0302315, IMG submission 200532) | Peat permafrost microbial communities from Stordalen Mire near Abisko, Sweden - III_Palsa_N3_1 | ecosystem: Environmental > Terrestrial > Soil > Palsa > Peat permafrost | place: Sweden...
TATTAGAGCAGATACTACTTTTCACCTTCAAAACGACACTACTGCTTCCAGAACATATTCATACACACAGGGTGGTAATCATAAAGTAAACTTAAACCTGGTTTATAACTATTACAATGGAAATTACTGCGATACGGTATATACTAAAAATGTATATGTTCACCCTAATTTTAATTTGATGCCTTCTGTTACGGGCAGGTGCGCCAGGGATACTACTTCATTATCATTCATTAAGGTTGGAGGGGACGCCCCTGCAAAAACAGCGGTATGGCAAATTTATTATGCTCCGCCAAGCGGTGGAGATTCGTTAATAGCTACTGATACAGGTTTTGCTCCTAAATTAGTTTTGGGCCCCATGAGAAACCCCAAAGCCCAGCATGATAATAGCGGCGGCTTTACTGCAGACCTTACGGTAACTGACATTAACGGCTGCCAGGTAACAAAGGATACCACATTTACCGCAATAATAGTAGCAAAACCATGTTTTAGCCGTAGCGATAGTTGCTTAAACCAGGGCATAAATTATTTAATAGCATGTAGTGAAGATACGTTTGAAACTTATGTGTATTACCATTGGGATTTTGGCGATAGCGGCAATACGGAGGGTAATACCAACATAAACGTTTGGCATCAATACCTGTACCCCAATACTAATCCAGGATATACTATTACATATACAGTATCTGGGGACTCCGGATACTTTTGCTCAGTCTCTACTTCCCAGGTTTTGAAGGTATACCCTATTCCTAATGCCAGCTTTGTTAGCGATAGCGTTTGCGAAGGCTTGTCTACACTTTTCAATAGTTCGGCTTCAACTGCGGCGCAAAAAGGAGATTCCCTGGTGGGTTGGCATTGGGTTTTTACTACCCTTGATAGTAAAGAAAATCCTATACAAACAGATTCTTTGTACGGGAAAGAATATGCCACTTATACATATAGTAATTTTGGAGTAGATTCCGCAAAGCTGGTAGTAGTAAATAGCTCTACAGGATGTACGGATACTGTTTCTCACCCTGTATTTATCGCCGCCAAACCAAAGGCAGCCTTTGGAGTTGCCTATAACTCCTTACAGGCCTATAAAGCGTTGGATTTTATTGACTCATCCCAGACCGGCTCAACAGGCCTTGGAGAAGTTTTGGTAAAGTGGAAGTACATATTCGGCGATGGCACAATGGATTCGGTAACATTACCTCCCGCTACTAATGGTAATATATTACATACCTATAGCGCTATTGCAATAGACACCGCTAAGGAAATTGTGACCAATAACTATGGCTGTACAGATACTACAATTAGAATTCTGGATTTGCATTCTTATCTTATAGTTCCCAATGCATTTACGCCCAGCAGCGGCAATGTAAACGATAAGTTTCACCTTTTTTATAAAGGTATAACCGACCTGAAAGAATATAAAGTATTTGACAGGTACGGCGAAGTTGTATTTGACGGAACGGGCGACCTTACCGCCTATTGGGACGGTACATTTAAGGGCGACGAACAACCCATAGGAGTGTATGTTTACTACATTGTAGGAACTACGGTGTATGGGAACGATATTTATTTGAAAGGCAACCTGACGCTAATAAGATAGAATGAAAGTTATTTTAATATTCCTATTACTGGTAGCCTTTATTGGTATTGGCCTACAAAATGCCGAGGCGCAGGACCTGCATTTTTCGCAGTTCTACAATTCCCCTTTAACCCTGAACCCTGCCCTTACCGGTAGAATGAAGGAAGACTATAGAGCTGTATTAAACTACCGCAACCAGTGGCGGCAAATCAATTCTACCTACGCTACCAGCGCATTAAGCGCAGACATGAATTTTAAACCCGGTACAGGCAAGCTGGTAGATAAGATAGGCGCAGGCTTTGTTGTTTTAAATGATGAATTGGCGGCAGGCGCCAATCCCGGTGATGGAACAGGAATGTTTAATGGAGTTTATAAGAATGTATCCTTAATAGGTTCACTGGCAGCTCATAAAACGCTGGACAGGAGAAGGCGCCATAAACTTTCTATAGGCTTGCAGGGAGGATATGTACAGACTGGCCTTAATGCCGCCGGCCTTAATTCTAATAATCAAGTAGTAAATTATCAGATTAATCCTAACCTGCCGTTTGGTAGTTCGTTCAGAACTACTCCTTATGGCTATATGGATATTAACGCCGGGGCATTCTGGGATTTCAATATTAATCCTAAATTGGATGTTTATGCAGGGATCTCCTTTTTTAATGTAAACAATCCTAAAGAGGCTCTTTTTAATGCGGTTTCCGATAAAAACAAGCTGCCCGACAGGTCTGTTACTACACTGGGCCTTAGCTATAAAATATCAGAGAAAGTAGCCTTGCTGCCCTCTCTTGTATTAGAAGATGACGCAAAAGCTGTGGATTTTATAATAGGCTCTGCTGTGGGTTACAAAATGCTATCTTCTAATGATAAAAAGGCTTTTACGCTTCTTGGCGGCATTTACTATAGGATGGACGATGCGGCAATAGCAATGATAGGCGCTAAATTCAGAAATTATCAGGTAGGGTTTTCTTACGATGCTACTACCTCGAGTCTTAATAATGTAAAGAACGATCCAGCCATAGGGCAAAAAGCAGCGGTAAATGCTTTTGAAGTTTCGCTTATTTACCTGGGCTTCTTTAAGAGGGCTATACCTAACCAGACAAGTATTCCATGCAGGTTCTTCTAATTGTTTTATTACTATGAGATATATTTTACTATTCATCCTGGCCCTTTTAAGCTCGTTTGTATTCTCGCAAGAGAGGGACGTGAAGGCGTTAAGCGCTGCCAAACGGCATAAAATAGCAAAAGACCTGAATAAAAGCGGAGGGTATTATGAATCAATAAACCATACAAAAGAACTTCTGGAAAAAGACTCTACAAATGATGAATACTTGTATACCCTGGCCGAGGCTTATTTTCTTTCCAGGGATTATGTAAACGCTGAAATCTATTTTAAGAAAGTTGCCGAAAAAGAAGGCAAAAATGTATCGCTTGCTCTTTTCAGGTTGGCAGAGTCGCAAAAATACAACGGCAAATATGCAGAGGCGAAAAATACTTTTGACGTTTTTCAGAAGAGTAAATACAAAGAAGCCAGAGGAGAAAAGTATAAACTGTTTGCAAAAAATGAAGTTTCTTCCTGCGATTTTGCAATAAAAGCGCTACACGATTCTGCAATGGTGGAAATTGTTCATTTGGGAGATAATGTCAACTCCGGATATACGGAATTTTCTCCGCGCCCTCTCAGCGATTCCGTACTTATTTTTGCCTCTCTCCAATCGGATAGCGTGCTAACGGTAGATCATGGAGAAATGCATTACCACCATGTAAAACTTTACAGTTCAGAAAATAAAGGGGAAGGATGGGAGTACCCGGAGGAAATAAAAGAGCTTAATACAAATTACGAAAGTAATGCGAATGGAGTATTCTCTCCCGATATGACCCGTTTTTATTTTACGCGTTGTTACCAGAACAATGATGCACAGATGATTTGCGAAATATACGTGAGCAACTATGAGAACGGAACCTATCAGAAGCCTCAGAAGTTGGATGATAATGTTAACATAGCAGGATTTACCTCTACGCAGCCTTATATTTTTGAAGTTCCGGGCGGTAAAGTAAAAACAGAAACTTTGCTGTTTACTTCTAACAGGCCCGGAGGAAAGGGCGGCCTGGATATATGGAGTTGCACTGTTCAGGGAGGTAAATATAAAAAGCCTACCAATATGGGACCTATTATAAATAGTATCCGCGATGAAATGTCTCCTTACTATGATCAGGCTTACGAATGCATTTACTTCAGCTCCAACTACCATCATGGCTTTGGCGGTTATGATATTTTTCGCTCGCTGGGCAGGCCCGGCAAATGGGATAAACCTGTAAACATAGGCGTACCGTTTAATACCAGGGTAGACGATACTTATTTTATAATGAAAAAAAATAAAAGGGATGGCTTTCTGGTTTCTAATCGTCCGGGAGGAATTCATTTAACAAGCGAGACCTGCTGCGATGACATTTACAGCTTTAAGTACGACAGGCCTTTGATATTTGCTTTAAACCCGTTGGATGAGAAAACACTTAAAAAGAATGATGGGGCAAGAGTAACGGTATTATCCCGGAAATTGGAAGAAGGCGAAAACCTGGACTCTTTATATGCGGCGGCCCCTACATCAGATTCTTTACATAACGCTCTTGCAACCATGTCAAAGGATTCTGTAATGAAAGTATTACTGGCGCAAATAACTCCCGATTCCGGACAGGGGCAAATAGCTATATCCTCAACAGTTTTACAATCTTCTTCTACTGATAGTTTAAAGCTGGCTGCACTAAGAATAAGACAATTATCAGATTCTCTTGCCCAGGCAAATGCCCGTAAATATGTATACGATACCATATATTCCTACCGCGATAATATTTATAACGACCAAACCCAGAAGCAAAACCCACAATCTATTTATCAGTTAGAGGCAAACAGGGAATATCGAATAACGGTAATTGTACCAAATACTGATTCAGCCTTGGTAGTATTTTATACTGATGCTCAGAATACTATTCATATAAAAGAGATGAGTACTAAAGTGAATAAGGAAGAAACGGAGAATGAAAATATAAGAATAATGTCGTTAAAGATGCTAATGAAAAGCAATACTACTCAGGTTGCTTCCAAAGAAAATAGTCGCGAAAAAAAGGAAGAAGTTTCTAAAACCAAAGAAGTAGTAAAACTTAGCGATTATACTATTACAAAGGCTATTGAAGAAAAGGAGTCTAAAAATGCAAAAAAAGGAACTGAACTTAAAGTAATACTTAATTACGATTTTGACGATGTTTCATTCTTTGAGGTAAATCATGGAAGCCTTGACAGCCTGGTTTATTTGCTTAAAAAATACCCCGAGCTTAAAATTAAAATTGACGCGCATACAGATAATAAAGGCACAGAAAAATATAACCTGAAGCTTTCGGAAAGACGGGCTGTAAGTATTAAAGAATACCTTAATAAGAAAGGTATTGACGATAACCGGATGAAAAGTAAAGGTTTTGGAGAGAAAGAACCTATAGCATCAAATGAAAATGAAGACGGAAGCGACAACCCCGAAGGCCGCCAGATTAACCGCCGCGCCGAGATTATAATAGTGGACTCAGCAAGTCCGGCTAAAGAAAAAACGCAGAGCAAAAAAAGTAAAGGATAATAGTAAATACCTGTTACAGGCTATTAACATTGGGGCTTTTGTAGCTATCCTCATCAGTCATTCTTATCAAGATAAGCGTTTGCTTCTGTCTTTATAGACTTATGTTCGGCTATACCCAGTGCCTTTTTGTAATAATTTACCGCTTTCTTCTTATCTCCTTTCCTATCTGCAATACGGGCAAGTCCGGCATAGGCGAAACTTTCATAAGCCCTGTCAGGAAACTGGAGGGTTTTATATAGATTTATGGCTTGGTTGTAATAGGCTTTGGCGGTATCTAGCTTGTTGTAATGCTTTTCGTTAATAATCCCATAAAAGACATAAGAGGCCATTTCAAATTGTTTTTCCTGGCTTTTATAAAGTATAAGACTATTTTTTTCAGCTTGCTCATAATTGCCTATTGCAACCAAAGCTTCCGTATGCCTTGTCAGGTAAAAAAGATTCCTGGGGAATTTAGTCACCAACTGTGTAGTATAAGACAAGCCCTTTTGGGGCATATTTTCATATTTTATAAAGATATTCGCAATATAGGCCATACATTCGATTCGGGTATATAGGGCGTGGCGGCTTCCATAATCCAGCTCGGTTATACCCCTTGCTTTATCGCCAGAGGCAAAAAAAATAAGAAAAGGTTTAACAACAGGGCGGGTTTGTGGGTATTCAACAATAAAGTAATCATATAGGCCAGAAGAGAAATAGAATTCCACATACTTTTCTTTTAGCTTAAACCCTTCTTTCATATAACTATAAATCTTTCGTGCATCGTATATGCAATCCATATAAGCGCTTACCTGAGAATGATAAAGGGCTAATGCGCTATAAGCGGAAAGCGAAAAAAATATTCCTTCGGGGTCATGTTCATCTTTTTTTAGCATTTTTTCGCAAAGATCAAGGGTATTATGCAGGTAAGTGAGCTGTAAATCTGTATAATCTTTAAATTTATTATAATAAATACTCTTCCAATATACGCTTTGCGACATCAAAAAATCATAAATGGGGTGCTGGGGATATTTATCATGTACAATCTTATAGTATTGCTCAGCGGCGTCAAACTCAAAATTATACATCTTATCCATGCCTTTGGATATCGTTTCCTGCATCGTTGCGTCGCTCATCAGGCCCTGAGCGTTGGTAATAGTAATGCAGCAAAGTAACAACAGGGTAAATATCGGTTTCAATATAATCTTAAAAAATGGAGTGGTTTTGAGTCTGCAAGGTAAAAAATATTGATAAAAATTTAACAAAAAATCTTTTTTAAATGCAGTAAATGCCTTTAATTATAAAAAGAATAATTATTTTTGAAAACAAAAGAAATGATCGAAACAGGGTTAATGATAGAGCCGTCAATTATTGAATTCAACAAGATTGGGCAGGAGGAGACAGGGTATATTTCGGTTGCTCAATGCCATGAAAATGTTCCGTTTGAAATAAAACGCGTTTTTTGGGTTTATGGTACGCCAACTTCAATGGGAAGAGGAAACCATGCCCACAGGCAATTAATAGAAATAGTAGTAGCGGTAAGCGGAAGGGCAGAAATTGTTTTGGAAGATCAGTGGGGGAAAATTTACAACTATGTATTAAGCGATAGAAACCATGGCTTAGTAGTTCCTAATATGCATTGGATTAAAGTTAACCTGGCTGCCGATACTATTCTTGTTTGCCTTTGCTCTAGTGAATATAACGAGAGCGATTATATAAGAGATTACAACGAGTTCAAAAAAAATAGGAATTGAAGATTTCTGTAAATAAAGGAGAGTTAACTAATCGATCTTTTGAATCCTTCCTTTTTAATAGCCCCCAACTTTTTCATCAGCAACGTTGCGACGACTATTCAGTTCTTAATCTTTTGGATGAAAACGAGAACTGCCTTGCCCGATGCGCAGTATTTTTTAAAGATAACCAGGCATATTCTCCTTTCCGCGCCCCCTTTGGTTCTATTGAGCTTTCTGATAATATAACTATTCAGGAACTTGAGTATTTTATTGAAGAGCTGGAAAAATTTCTAAGAGAAAGAAGGGCAACAAAGTTTAAGATAGTATCCTACCCGGAATGCTATGTTCCTGAGAAAGCTTCTTTACTTAATTACTGTTTGTTAAAACAAAATTACTCAATTATAACCGCCGAACTTAATTATCATTTAAGTATAACTAGTAGTTCGGATATAGTTTCTGTATTTCATGATTCAGAACGTAGGCGGTACAAGAAATGTATGGAACAAGGCTTTGAAGTTGGTATAGAAAGGGGAAGCTATGTACAGGAAGCTTTTGAACTTATAAAGAAGGGCAGGGAGTCTAAAGGCATTCCGCTTTCGATGAAGTTAGAGGAATTTCAAAAATTGTTTAAGGAGTATTCCCAGTACTATCTCCTTTTTACAGTCAAGGATAAAAATAAACTGGTAGCAGTGGCAACCGGCGTAAAAGTAAGTTCAGAAATTCTTTATTATTTTCTTCCTGCCGACGACGCTGAATATAAAAGTTTTAGCCCTACAGTATTACTTATAAAAGGAATGTATGATTATTGCAAAGAGAACAACATTCGACTATTAGATTTAGGTATTGCTACGGCAGACGCTGTACCCAATTACGGATTGATTAAATTTAAAGAACATTTGGGAGGAATACCCTCTCTTAAATATACCTTTCAGAAAACGTTAGAATAACCATGTCATTCTTCAGGTCTGCTTTGTGGCCGGGTTTAGTAGTAGCCGTACGAACAATAGTAAGCATAGCTATAAATAAGCTGGTTGCTGTTTATTACGGACCGGGAGGGATTACATTGCTGGCGCATTTTCAGAACCTCGTAAGTTTCTTTTTATCAATACAGGCGGATGGTGTAAATGTAGGCGTGCTAAGGTTTTTGTCCTCTGGCAAGGGAGACGCCAAACAAAGATCCGCTTACTTTAATGCGGGGCTGCTTCTTAACTTGCTTTTTTTTCTTATTCCCTGCTTGTTCCTGTTTATATTTTCAAATACACTGGTAACGTTTTTTGATGCGGAAGTTAATAGTAAAACCTGGCTTTTTATCTTTTTGGCAGGAGTGTTTTTGCAAATGCTATCGTTTTATTTTATAACAGTAATACTGGCGGATAAAAAGCTTCGCTTGTATGCTTTGGTAAATGTAGTAGCTTCTCTTTTTTCGCTTGTTCTTTCTTTTTTTGCAGCTAAAAATTATTCCCTTACTATGGTTTTGCTGGCTGTAGCTGTTTCTCCAGCTATTTCCATACTTATTACCTTTTACTACTTTATTAAAAGATCAGATTTATACTTCCTGAATTCATTTACATTGGATACAAAGCCTTACAAAGAACTTTTAAAGTTTTGCGCAATGGCAGTAAGCATAATGGTATTTGGCAAGGTTACAGATTTTCTTGTGCGTCAGTTTGCGATCGAACATTTTTCACTTTTCCAAACCGGACTATGGCAATCAGCGGTAAAACTTTCAGATAGTTATACGGCTGCATTTACAGCCATTATGGGAGCGGTATACTTTCCCAAAGTATCGGAACTTCAAAACTCAACCGAAAATTTAAAAGTATATGTGCGAAAGATAGGTCTTTCTATTACTGCTATACTTCTGGTAGGCTTTACCTTGGTTTCTTTTTTTAAAGAACAAGTTCTTCTTTTACTTTACCATTCTGAATTTGTAGACGCGGAGCAATTTGTAAATTACCAACTGGTAGGAGATTTCTTTAAACTGCTTTCCTTTCTGCTAGCATATATTGTTATAGCAAGGGCCAAAACAGGTTTGTTTATTTTACTGGAGGGAGCTTCTTCACTAGTGTATATTCTTTTTATCTTCTTATTTATAAATTCAATGGCGATTGATGTAGACTCAGTGGGGATTGAGTTAGTGCAGTTTGCTAATATTTTAAGATATTTTATATACCTTGTAGTTCTAATTATTATAAATAGGAGATATATTTTTTAGAATGAATCCACTAGTTACTATTATCTGCCTGTGCTACAACCACGAGAAGTTTATTGATGAAGCGGTAAACTCTATACTGGCGCAGGATTATGATAACATGGAAATTATTATCGCCGACGATTGTAGCCAGGATAATTCGCAGGCAGTAATAAAAAGAATTGCCGCACAGCATCCTTTTATCCGCACCATCCTTAATGATAAGAATGTTGGTAACTGTAAAGCGTTTAATAATGCTCTTGCGCAAGCTAATGGTAAATACATTATCGATTTTGCTGCCGACGATGTATTGGTAAAGAACCGTATTTCCAAACAGGTAGAGGCTTTTGAACGGATGGGAGAGGAGTACGGGGTAGTATATACCAATGTGCTGGATATTGACGAGTATGGAAAACCTATTGGACTGCACCAAAAAGAGAATGTGGAACTCCCTTCCGGGGATATATATATAAACATATTGGAAAAATATTTCATTTCACCACCATCCATGATGATACGTAAGGCCATATTTGATGAATTAGGTGGTTATGATGAAAGCCTGGCCTATGAGGATTTTGATTTCTGGGTGAGGTCGTCAAGGAAGTACAAGTACTATTACCTTAAAGAAGTATTGTGCCACAAGCGCATATTGCGAAACTCTCATTCTGCCCAGTTTCACAGGAAAGGGAAAGCTTATGTAGTAGATACAACCATAAAGGTATGTCGTAAAGCCTTATGGTTAAACCAATCGGAAGGGGAGAACATGGCCCTGGCAAAAAGAATAAGGTACGAGATGATGCACGCCTTCAGGATGGAATATTTTGAACAGGTAAAAAATTTTTATATTTTGTTAGAAGAAATGGGTAAGGTAGATGGTTTATCAAAACTAATTAAGAAAGCTACGGACTGGAAAGTAAAAGTATATTGGTTATACAGTTACTACATTAAGGTCAGGTACAGCCACCAGCATTCCTAGTTTACCGGTGATTCTCTTCATCCGCTAGTATACTCAGGTAACTCTGGAACCTACTTAGCGCAATCTCTCCCGACCTTACCTTTTCCTGCACAGCGCAGCCCGGTTCGTTAATGTGCATACAGTTATGGAATTTACATTGCCCTAACAGTTTCCGCATTTCCGGGAAGTAGTGACTCAGTTCTTCGTTCTTAAATTCGAATAATCCCAGCTCTTTTATACCAGGAGTATCTATAAGCAAGGTAGTCTCATCGTATCTAAACATTTCGGCAAAGGTAGTAGTATGCACGCCTTTATTGGCAAAGGCAGAAACCGCAGAGGTTTTTATATGAAGGTCAGGCAGTAGATTATTTATTAGCGTAGACTTCCCCGCCCCGGAATGCCCGGAGAACAAAGTTCTTTTATGTAGTAGTTTTTCTTTTAATCCATCCATGCCGCCTTCTGTTATGGTAGAGGTAGAGAGGCATTTGTATCCTAGCTTCTCGTAAGTAGTAAAAAGTTCCTTCTCATAGTTTTTTAATTCTTCGGTGTACAAGTCATTTTTGTTGAAGATAATAATAGCTGGAATACGGAAAGCCTCTGCCGATATCAAAAAGCGGTCAATAAAGCCAAGGGAAGTCTTGGGGAAAACAAGCGTGGCCACTAAGGCCGTTTGGTCAAGGTTGGCGGCGATGAGGTGCCCGTGGCCTTTTTTGTGCACCGACTTCCGAATCATGTAGTTTCTTCGGGGCAATATGCCAGTAATAAAAACAGTTCCTTCTTCGCCTTCCTTTTCAAACTCCACTTCGTCCCCAACGGCAATCGGGTTGGTGAGCTTTAGGTCTTTCAGTTTAAAGTTTCCTCTTAGCCTGCCTTTATAGAGTATACCATCCTCTCCGAAGATTTCGTACCAGGAACCTGTAGAGCGGAATATAGCGCCTTTCATTTCAGGTAGGCCCTACAGGCGGTTAAAATTTTCTCTGTCGCCCCGGTATGGCTGGCAATGTACTCTTTACAATTTCGGACAGCCGCCAGTCGTTTCTCTTCATCTTCCAGGATACTGGCAAATATTCGTTCAAAGACTGTTGTATCTATAATAGAGAAAGCGCAATTACCAGCTATCAAATCAATGGCTTCTTTAAACCGTTGGTAATTTGTGCCAAATAAGATTGGCATACCAAATGTTGCCGCTTCCAGTATGTTGTGCAATCCCTTGCCAAACGCCCCGCCTATGTAAGCATAGTTGGCATACTGGTATAGGGAGGATAATATGCCTATATTATCTATAATCAATACATCGTAACTACTAATAGTATCTTCCTGTGCCTGAGAATAGCGCACGCTCTTTTTACTACTTAGCCCGTTTACCATCAGCTCTATTTCCTTGTCTTTTATTTCGTGTGGGGCTATTATTATTTTCAAATCTGGTATCTTATTCAGACAGGGCATTAGTACTTCCATGTCCTGCATCCAGGCGCTGCCAATTACCAACAGGCGTTTCTCGTTCTTAAACTTTTCTGCCAATGGAATAGTCTTCACATTTGCCGCTATTTCTTTCACCCTGTCAAACCGCGTATCTCCTGCTACTTCTGAAGCTATGCCAATGGATTGCAGTAATTCTTTAGAATTACCATCCTGCACAAAAATACTACTCAGGTTTTTAAGGATGTTCCTGTAAAATCCCCCGTAGGGTTTAAAGAACAACTGTTCCTTCCGGAAAATGGCCGAGAACGAAATTACAGGTACGTTCCGTTTCTTTAGTTCGCTGATGTAAAAGTGCCAGAACTCGTACTTTACAAACAAGGCAATGTTAGGTTTTACCGCATCTATAAAAGAAGAGGCGTTGGCTTTGGTATCTAATGGTAGATAGAAAATGTAATCTGCGAGCGGGTAGTTCTTACGTACCTCGTAACCAGAAGGGGAGAAGAAGGTCAATACTATTTTATAATCAGGATAAATTCTTCTAAAACCTTCCAACACCGTCCTGGCTTGTTCAAACTCGCCGAGGGACGCGCAATGGAACCAGGCGATAGGAGAGGAGTTGCCTTGCATCTTATCCTTTATCAACCTAATAATACCTTTTCGGCCTTCTTTCCATTTTTTTGCTTTGGAATTAAAAGGAGCTACTATGGCAATAAGGGCGGCATATAAACAAACGGACAGGCTATAAAAAAGCAAGGGCATTAGTTATGGGTTTCTTGCAGCATTCGCACTACTTTTAATAATAAGGCTCGCGGGACAAATTTAACGGAAGCTACCAAAAGTTTGTTCACAAACCCGGTAATAATAACCCGTTTCCCCCTCATCAATCCTTTGTAACCAATTTTTGCAACTGTTTTGGCGTCCATTACTATGCCATTTTTAAACAGCTTTGTTTTTAGCATACCCGCCCGTCGTGCAAAGTCGGTGGAGGTAGCTCCGGGGCATAGTACAGATACTACTATGTTCTTTTCTTTTAGTTCTACATGCAAAGCTTCGGAGAACGAAAGCACGTAGGCCTTGGTGGCATAGTAAACGCTTAGCAAAGGGCCGGGCATAAAGGCAGCCGTAGAGGCCACATTTAGTATATATCCTTTTTTGCCTTGTTTCAGCATTTTGTTGGCAAACAGGTGGGTAAGTTCTGTAAGCGCCAGCACATTAAGGCGCACCATGTTGATTTCTTCCTCATAGTCCTGTTCTGTAAATTGCCCCTGTAGCCCAAAACCGGCGTTGTTTACCAATACCTCTACCACGTCGGCGCTGCATTCCTCAAATACTTCTTTCGAGGCTGTTGGGGCGCAAAGGTCTTTTACGATCAGTTTTACGGCTATTTTGTGGCGGCCCTCCAAAAGCAGTTTTATGGTTTCCAGGCTGGCTTTGCTGCGGGCAATTAATATCAGGTTATAGCCATTTTCGGCAAAAACATGGGCCAGTTCCAGCCCTATGCCGCCCGATGCTCCCGTAATAACCGCTGTTTTTTCCATATACTAAATCCCCCGCAATTTACTTATTATTGAGTAATGGGGCCTCTTTTTATTAAATTTTTATAATTTAGCCCCCGATTTACAGGAATATAGATAAAAAATGAGCCTTAGTAATTTTAAATTTAAAGATGTATTAAACACCGCCGTGGTGGTAGCCGCATTGGGCTATTTTGTAGACGTTTACGACCTGGTGCTTTTTCTAATCATAGGCGCAAAAAGCCTTAGAGACTTGGGAATAGTATTGGATGAAAAAATGAGCCAGTTTCAGTATTTGCTTAACCTGCAAATGATAGGCATGTTGGTAGGAGGGCTGTTTTGGGGCATATTGGGCGATAAAAAGGGCAGGCTGTCCGTACTGTTTGGTTCCATTATTACCTATTCGCTGGCAAATGTGGCCAACGGTTTTGTGGCCGAGATAGCCTCAGTAACCCACATCCCCATCTTGACTACCTATGCCATTTTACGCTTTATAGCAGGCTTGGGACTAGCCGGAGAGCTGGGCGCTGGGGTTACGCTGGTGTCCGAAACAATGAGCAAGGAAACCAGGGGATACGGCACTATGCTGATTGCCTCTATAGGGGTGTTAGGCGCGGTAGCGGCGGCGTTGGTGAGCAAAATAGGCTGGCAGTTGTCGTACTTTATTGGTGGCGGACTGGGCTTTTCCCTGCTACTGTTACGCATTGGTGTGTTCGAGTCAGGCATGTTTAGCAATATAAATAACAAACAGGTGAAGCAGGGTAATTTTTTCTTCCTGTTTGCAAGCAGGGAACGGGCGTTACGCTATATCAACAGCATATTGATAGGGTTGCCGGTATGGTTTATTATAGGCATACTGGTAGGCAGGGCGCCTAAAATTGCACAGGCCTTGTATGTAAGGGGAGAGATTGACCAGGGGATATGCGTGATGCTATGCTACACCGGCCTGGTGTTTGGCGACCTGGGCAGCGGCCTGCTCAGTCAGGTATTAAAGAGCCGCAAACGGGCCATGCTGATTTTTTATGCGCTGTGCGTGCTATCTGTGTTGGTGTACCTAAATATAAGGGGGGCCAGCCCGGCCTTGTTTTATACCATGATAACCTGCCTGGGCTTTTCGGTGGGCTTTTGGGCCATATTTGTTACCGGAGCCTCCGAGCAGTTTGGAACTAACCTGAGGGCCACTGTTACTACCACTGTGCCCAACTTTGTGCGGGGTTCGCTGGTGCCCATAGCTATTGTGTTTGATATGATTTACGAACACTACGACAAAAACCTGATTACTGCCGGGCTGGCTGTTACGCTTATAGTAGTAACCATTGCTGCGCTGGCCCTCTCCGGCCTAAAAGAAACCTTTGGCAAGGATTTGGATTATTTGGAAAAGTAGGGTGAAGTTTAAAGAAAAAGTATTATTTGCTGGTTCAAGCGTCCACGCTTGGATCTAGTTCATGGCAGACGCTTGCACCAGCGGGGAAAGATAATGTTATAAGTCTTTTTTTATCATTGCTGAGATTTTTTCTTTAAGTCTTTTTTTATTTTCTTGAAATTTTGTCTTTAGATATATTTGATCAAATTGTAAACTGAATGTTTCGATTCCGCCATGGCTCATTTTAGTTGATTTATTAAGTTCAAAATTAGATGTAGTAATAAAAGAATCTTTAAAATTTTCCTGAATAGCAGTATATTTAAGACTACTTGCAAATCTATAGAAGTCATCAGGATTTGAATAAATTAAGTCAACTACTTTTTTAGTAGAACCATCTGCCATTGTTAAAGAAATGCTAGTTGTATATCCAATTAAATATAACTTTAGCGTATCTCCACCCAAAAAAGGGGTTTTATGTGGCATTACTATTTCTAATGGAGCATACATCTCACTTAATAACAAAAGTTTCGCCACAGGGGCTACACTTTCATAAATTTGAAAAGCCGCACGTTTAATCAATATATTATTTAAAGAATTAATTTGTGAATAAAACAATGTATAATGGGCAGAATTAGGATCAAATATTATTCCTTGATTAAAATATTTGTATTTTAAATAGTCAGAGTGTGTTACATATTTTTGAAGTTTTTTATTAATTATGTTCTTAGTTTCTGTTTTTGATGATTTTGGAACCTGAACTATTTGTGTACAATAAAAATTTGTAGTTTCCAAGACGTTTATTATTAATCCAAATATTTCTCTTGATGTAATAGTAGAGTTATAATGTTTCAGTGTGCCTTGAATTGTATTCTTTAAATAAAATAGTAATGTAACAACATCGCTACTCCCCTCAAGAGAAAGGTAGTATGCTTCTTTGATTTTTAAAAAGGCTTGTTCAACTCTGCCTTTTGCCAACAAATCATTACTATATGTTAATGGCAAATATTCATCAATCAGATTCTGGTTGAATCTATGTACTATTGCGTTCGTCTCTTGGATTTTATTTAATGAGGTTGTTATATGGTTTTCTAAAAGTTTCTTTTTAAGGATTGGAAGTGTTAAAAGAATACCTAATAGAGCGACCATGGGTCCAAAAATCTCTTTAAAATATTTAAAAAAAATATCAAAGCATGATTCTTTTTCTTTTCTTAGTATAGGATTATTAGTATTATGGTTTTCAATAGAAATGGATAAATTATTGTCTGTTTTATTCGTTCTTTTATTAATAGATGTTTTGTTAATTTTTCTAATTGCTTTGGTAGCAGTATTATTATATAATTTAATTAATGAATCACAACAACTGATTGATTGGCAGAATGACGTATTTGTAAATACAATTAATAAAAATGACATGGTTAATACGTTCTTCATAAATATAACCGATCTTTTACATCTCTGGTTTTGTTCGATAAATATTGGTAATATATAAACATTTAATAAAATGTAATTTGACAAAGATTAATGTACGAAACAATAGCCCTTTGGGGTCATTTTTTACTAATTATGGCTGCACTATTAAAATAACCCGAAGCCCTCCGCTGGCGCACGCGTGTCGCGTGTGTCAACTAAGTAAAATATGATTTATTTCCATCGTTGTTGGCGTCTCGCCAACAAAACTTGCAGGCGAGGACGCGCTGCAAGAAAACAAGGTTTCTACTGACCTCGTGTACCAATTAAGCATTATGAAATTTACCCTAAAACAATCCGAAACCTTTTGATAAAAGCATATACAGCCCCCACAGAAATATAACGGTCAAAAATAAAAGTTCTTTCCAGGGTTTTTTAGGGAAAGCCTGTATTGCGTACGACATTAGTTTAATTGGTGAGATTGGCGGTTGAGGAGCTTTATCATCTGACAAAGGTTGAGAAAACCGATGAAAATATACCTGTATCAACGTAGCGCCAACGTAAATGCCCGTTATAAAACTTAGGTACTGCATGTTGTCCGAAACAAACAGTAGCGTAATTAATAAGGCAAGTACCACAAGAATGATGTTATCAAAATACTTAGTAGCGCTTGTTTGGTTGCCGTACGATTTATCCAACTGCTTTCGCCGTACATCGTACTTCACAAAAAAGAAAACGTAGAACTTAATGAGCGCCTGTAAAACAAATAAAGTTAGTAGAACTTTTAAAATAGTTGAAGCCATAGTAGTTGTGTTAACTGGTTAAAAAGCCTTTCTGTGCCTGTAAAGTTAATAAATTTCTCTGTTGCGCGTTTATAATACTTGCTTCAAAATCCCCCTTGTAAGCAGGATATGAAAATTCCTTATCTTTTCCCTATCAGTCTCGACGTTAGGCTCCTTTTAGAATTCTTTGGGTCAGTGGAGGTGGTGCGGATTCTAAACAGAGCCGTTGTCGAGACGCTGCCGGCCCGGCGGTAGAGGGCAGCCACATTAAATCCTTTGTACTAGTAATAAATAGTAAACGTGTCCATCCCCCTGCCCCCCTTTGTAACCGCACCGCCCATCGCATAAAGGAAAATTATAATGTTGTCTTTTATGCTACAATTATTTTTTCAGAAATAATCAAACTTAGCGCCTGTATTTTTTGTTAACTCTATATACTAGTAATTACTCTGCCCAGGGGTAAATGCGTATGTGCCAATTGGCACAAGCAAAATCTGCACAACAACTAGTAAAAATCTTACACGCGCATAAAAAATAACAGAGAGTTTAACAGAGAATAGCAGGAAAATTATCAGGCGAATAACAGGAAGCATTTTTTTGTTATGTAAGATTTTACATCAACTAGTAGTTTTTCAGATAGCACAAACTAAAGCTTATAAGGCCTTAAAGTAGTAATTTTAGTGCACATAAAAACCCGTATTATGGCAGCCATAGAAATTAGTAATCCTGTTAAAATTTGTATAATGCTTAATTTTAATATGTTACCACCTCTAAAATCTAATCCTTCAATACCCGGATTCTATCTTTATAAAACTGTACGTCCGTTTTTTCGCGTTCTTTTGCACATACAAAAAAACGTCGTTGCCCATATCCTTACCCAAACCAAACTGTTCGGTTCGTATTTTGTGTTTAGAAATTATTTCCGTGTCTTCCACCTGGCAATCCGGGCTGGTAGTTACCATATAGGTTTTTCCAAAGTAATTAAAAATAACATACACATACCCGTTTTGGTAAAACCCAAGCCAGTTGTACATCTCGTCATATATAGGCAGTACGTCCGCCATACAGGTTATTTCTCCCGCATTGCTTCGCTTTACGGCAATAATCTTATCGGGGCCATAAGCTTCTCCTATGTCCGGGATCGGATTGTCTTTCAAATGATGGGCCCCTACCATTAATACAATATTGCCTTCTTCCCCGGCATTTATAAATTGGTACAGCGCGCTGGCATTGTTAAGTACAGAAATATTTGTTACCAGCAATTTCTCAATAGTATCGGCGGCAAGGTTGTACTTATACAAAAAAGTGCCTTGCGGTACATATACAAAATTGAATTTTCTAAAGCTAAACGTTGGCCCCGGAGTCATCTTAGAACAAATCCCCGAAAATACAATGCTATCGTTTCTGTAGTAAAAATCCATCATATCAATGGTATTGCCATCGTAACCGTTTATACCCAATTCTTTAACAGTACCGGAGTTTGAATAGGTATAGAAATAGTATTTAATGGTATCGGCGTCATAAACTACTTCATCCAGCAAATCAGGGTTGGGCGATAAAATAAAAACATAGCCTTCATTATTTAGTTGCGCTTTTACAGATTCGGTATGGTTATTGTCATTGCTATAAAAGCTGTTTTCGTCCTGCCTGTTAATGCATTGCTTAGAGCAATGAATGTCTCTGTAGTTCCCCCACATCAGGTTAAGCTCATTATCGTAAACCCGCACGGTGCAGCGTAATATATTCTTAATACCGGTTTTCTGAAATTGAACTAATCCTATTTTGGATGAATCGGGGGAAATAATAATATATTTTCCCAAAACAGGTTCCTTTCTACTGTGCCTTATACTGGTTATCGAGTCTCTTTTTACAGGCTGAAGGTTGTTTGGGCTAAGGGTTTCTGCGAAAGTAATATTCTTTGTTGTAGAGCCGTCAATTTTTAGGCGTTGGGTAGTAAATAGTATCAGCTTGTTTCTTGTCAGTAACACCTTCTCGAAACGGTTATGTCTGTTGTAGGCGTTTTTAAAGCTAAATACAGGGGCGCTACGCAGTTTAGTTAGTGTATCCGTATAGCTTACAATACTATAGGCAGGGCGTAATCCTTTTTTTACTAACAAATAGTAAGCGCCGTCAATATGCCCCAACAGGCGCTTTATTTTCCCGTCTATGGAATCAGTCTTTACAATTACCTCAGGTTTGGCGCTCTTTTCCTCCTCAGTTCCATCGTCCTGCCCAAAACAACCGGCGTAGGGTAGTAAGCAAATAAGGCAAATTGCAAGAGGTTTAAGGAGATTTAATGCCACCAGTAAAAATGTATCTTTAATAATAAAGATAGGGAATGGTTTATAGATAACAATATATGAAATAAAATAGAAATTTTTTTAAGAGTAAATTTAAAAGCCTTCAAAAGAGGTTTTTTTACTACTAGTTATTTTATAAATGGGTTAATGTTTGGAAAGGTAATCAGTTAGGCCGTCTCTGCTAGCGTTCGCGACTTCTTTGCCTTCTTCCTGGTTGGCGCGGCAAAGCCAGCCTTTTTACTTTGTTATTTTACGCACCAGGTGGTTGTCATAATCCGAAACGTATAAATTGCCAGAGGCGTCTATAGTAAGGGCGGTAGGCGAAAAAAAGGAAGCGGTAGCCACAGGGCCGTTATTAAAGGCGGCCCTGCCCAAACCGGCATAGGTAGAAACCACACCCGATGCCGAAATTGCGCGAATAATATTGTTAAAGGTATCTGCCACATAAAAATTCCCGTAACTATCTTTCACTATTCCGCTGGGGTTGTTAAACGTAGCGGCGGCTGCAAGGCCGTTAGCGGCCCCGGCCTTACCCGTGCCTGCCAAAGTGGTTACTACTCCGTCAGCAGTAATTTTACGAATAGCGTTATTACCTCTGTCAGCCACATACACATTGCCCGCTGTGTCTGCGGTAAGCCCGTAAGGGTTATTAAACGAAGCCGCTGTACCAGTGTCGTTAACCAGGGCAGGGCTTCCAGAACCTGCTAACGTGCTTACAACCCCGGCGGGGGTAATTTTACGAATAAGGTGGTTGCCATAGTCGGCTACATACACAGTTCCAAACTTGTCCACGGCAATGCCTGTAGGGGAGTTAAAGGAGGCTGCCGCTCCGGCGCCATTTACGGCGGCGGCATTGCCATTGCCCGCCAAGATGCTTGCCGCGCCAGCGGCGGTAATTTTACGGATAACATTGTCGCCATAGTCAGCTACATAAACTGTTCCCACATTATCTATAGCCACTCCGTGTGGGCTATTAAATAAAGTATAAAGCCCGTCAAAAGTGCTTACAACACCTGCTGGGCTAATTTTGCGGATTGCATTATTATCCCAGTCGGCTACATACACATTTCCGGCGCTGTCTATGGCGACTCCGCTAGGATAACTAAAAGAGGCTGTCGTATCGGGGGCGTCAACATAACCAACAACCCCTGAACCAGCCACTGTTGTTACTATGCCATTGCTTACTACAGGGGTGCGGGCAGGATTAACTAACGGGGATAGATTTTGGCTGTCGGGGATTGGGCAATTAAGCTTTGTACAAGAAGTAAACTGCAAAACAAAAAGATAGAGAATAATCCTTAAAACCTTTTTTGCAGTCATTATCTTTTATTACTGAATAAGATAGCTTAATAAATTATAAAGATAATATTTTTTGATTAAAAGTCGGCTGAGTCTGTAAACAGGTCATATTTGCTTACAAATCATTTTTTATATTCTATAAACAGATAAAACCAGATGCTGGTAGGGGCTTTAGCGCACATCGCATTTTAGGGTATTGGCTTACGGACTTACTATTTTACGAATACTATAATTGTTGTAATCTGCAATATAAAAATTACCCTGGGCGTCTATGGCAATGGCGACGGGCCAGTTAAAAGTAGCGCTGTCCGCAGGGCCGTTGGAAAAACCGGCAAGGCCCGTACCCGCGAAGTTACTTACCATCCCGGAGGGAGTTATTTTACGAATTACATTGTTATAAATATCAGAGACATATATATTGCCTAGAGCGTCTTCTACCACGTCGCAGGGATTATTAAACGTGGCAGAGTCCACCGAGCCGTTAATGGCGCCAGCCTTGCCGCCGGCCCCTGCAATAGTGCTTACCACCCCTGCCTTGGTAACCTTGCGGATAGCGTTGTTGCCCCGGTCTGCTACAATTATATTTCCGGCTGCGTCCATAGCAAGCCCGTTGGGCTTTAGAAATCTGGCGGAAGAGCCTGTAGCGTCTGTAAAACCAAAGAGTAAAGAGTCTCCGCCTGCCAAAGTGCTTACTACCCCGGCGGGACTAATTTTACGAATAGAGTTATTAAAGTAGTCAGCTACAAACACATTTCCAGAATCGTCCAAAGCAACGTCCGAAGGATAAGAGAAAGTAGCTACCGCCGCTTGGCCATCGTTCCAACCCTTGTTACCGCTGCCTGCAAAGGTAGTTACCTCCCCATCGGCTGTAATTTTACGAATAAGTTGGTTAGCGCGGTCGGCCACATACACATTTCCTATACTATCCACGGCAACGCCGCAGGGACCATAAAAAGAGGCGGCTGTGCCAATGGCGTTAACGGCGCCAAGCTGTCCGGAACCAGCAAAGGTAGTAACTGCCCCTGCCGGACTAATTTTGCGAACAACATTATTGTCCCTGTCCCCTACATAAACGTTACCCTCATTATCCACAGCAACTCCGCAGGGCTTTCCAAAATAGGCCTGGGTATCGGCGGCGTCAACATAACCATTTTTCCCGGAGCCTGCTAATGTTGATATTAGCGGGATTACTACTGGTAATATAGATTCCTTAGGGGTTGGCGGGCATTTAAGCTTAGCGCAAGACAAGCACTGCAAAGCAAACAGACAAAAAAAAATAAACCTTGCTACTTTATGGCTGGCCATTATCTTTTATAAATAATGAATTAGATAGTGTTCTAAACTGCAAAGCTAATATTTTTTAGCTAAAAATAAGCTTATGCCCAATAGGTTAGAGGTTGTATTTAGCTAATCCTTCCCTTTCGTATGCAAATTGTATGCAACTAAAAAAGGGTTCCAAACGCCTACCGTCCAGAACCCTTGTTATCACTGTGCACTCGTAGGGAGTCGAACCCCAAACCTCCTGATCCGTAGTCAGGTTATATTTATATTCTATTAAAGTCAATTTATATTATAATTATTGAATATCAATATATTATATTTTATTTAGTTTTCATTTAACTTTATTTTATTTTATTTCAATTCAATAAATGTTTGCAATATGTTTGCAAATATTCTTATATTTAAAATATAGATTGAAATATAGAATATTGGATATGCCGGTCAAACTGACCACCTCGTGCCGAGGCAAACTGACCACCTATTTTGCTGGCGAAGATTTTAAGTTCATACGCTGTTTTGGGTAGTTGTAAATATATAAATTAGTTAATTAAAT
>Ga0302315_10001681_pt1 | contig 21940 bp, 20 predicted proteins | sample III_Palsa_N3_1_FD_200532 | JGI IMG/M metagenome (GOLD analysis project Ga0302315, IMG submission 200532) | Peat permafrost microbial communities from Stordalen Mire near Abisko, Sweden - III_Palsa_N3_1 | ecosystem: Environmental > Terrestrial > Soil > Palsa > Peat permafrost | place: Sweden...
TGGAGCTACCTCCCGGCCAGGACACATCGCAGATCACAAGCATCCGGTACGGCCGGGTGGATTAGGACGCAAAGTATGTCCACGGAACAGAATAAGGACAAGTCGCCCAACGGCATAAAGAAAGCCCCTCCGTCGCGGTTTGATGAAGCTCGCAAGCGTGCGGAGAAGCTCACTGCAGCTACCCCCGCTGGACCGGCTGAAAATCCGGTTACTGAGTTTTTCAAGGGGGCCTGGTCTGAGTTAAAGAAGACAACCTGGCCGACCAAAGAAATACTCACGAAATCCGTTTCTGTAGTTCTGCTGCTTGTCTTTGCTGTAGCGGTTTGGGTTCTTGCAGTGGATCTACTCTCTAACCGGTTGTTGAATCCGATTTTCGGAACTTCTCCGAACTAGTATTTCGCCGGCGGCTCGAGAATGTCGATGACCGAAGATTTGGGGATCTAAAGACGTCATGCAGAAGCACTGGTACGCGGTTCATACCTACTCCGGACACGAGAAGAAGGTACAGACCAATATCGAACGACGCGCGGAGACCATGGGACTGAAAGAGCGTGTCTTTCAGATTCTGGTTCCAACCGAAAAGGAATCCCGCGTTCGATCGGGCAAAAAGAGCGAAATCGACCGAAAGGTATTTCCAGGATACGTCTTCATTGAGATGGTTCTGGACGACAATACCTGGTATCTCGTAAAGAGTACGACGGGTGTTATTGGCTTCGTTGGCGACGCCAAGCCGACCCCCGTTAAAGACAGCGAGATCCGAGATATTCGCCGGGCCATCGAGCAATCGGAAACTCGTCCGATCCTTCGGCCGCAATGGAGTACGGGACAGGCCGTTCGGGTTATGTCCGGTCCGTTTGCCGACTTCACAGGAAGCATACAAGAAATTAACGCACCCAAGGATAAGGTCAAGGTACTTATCTCCATCTTTGGACGCGATACACCAGTAGAACTCGAGTTCGGACAGATCGAAAAGATTTCGTAACCCTTCCGCCGGCCTTAGAGCCGGCACCTTCCCGGAGCGGGAAGGGTAAGAGTATTTAGTGACAGCAAGGATAAATGTGAATCATGGCTAAGAAAGTGGTTGGAGTCGTAAAGCTCCAGATCAATGCCGGTAAGGCTACCCCAGCTCCTCCCGTAGGCCCCGCACTCGGCGGCTACGGAATCAATATGATGGAATTCATCAAGGGCTACAACGAGCGCACTGCTTCGCAGATCGGCTCCATCGTCCCTGTTGAAATCACCATCTACGATGACAGGTCCTTTACATTTGTTTGTAAAACCCCTCCTGCAGCCGACCTTCTAAAGAAGGCAGCAGGCGTCCCAAGCGGCAGCGGTACGCCGAACAAGACGAAGGTGGCCAAAATCACACAGCAGCAGCTTCGTGAAATTGCCGAAACAAAGACACCCGACCTGAACTCGAACGACACCGAAGCGGCAATGAAGATCATTGCAGGCACCGCCCGTTCGATGGGCATCGATATCATTCCTTAAGCGTTAGACAATCAAGTCGCGCCATGACCGTGGGAGGCCAACGCCGTTTGCACCACAGGAGAATAAAATGCGAAAGCAAGACCGAAAAAAGGTAATTAGCAAGCGCTATACCGAACTTACGAAGAAGATCGACAGCGAGCTTCTTCACGATACCATTCCAGCCATCGACCTTATTCGATCCACAGCATCGACCAAGTTTGACGAGACTGTTGATGTATCCTTCAACCTGGGCGTAGATCCCCGCCACGGCGACCAGATGGTCCGCGGCATTGCAAGCCTGCCGCACGGAACAGGCAAGAGCCGCCGCGTCCTCGTTTTTGCGAAGGGCCCCAAAGCAGCCGATGCTGAAGCCGCCGGTGCAGACCTCGTGGGCGCTGAAGAACTCATCGAACAGGTGCAGAAAGGTCAGCTCGACTGGAAGCAGTATGACCTGATCCTCGCAACCCCCGATATGATGGGCCAGGTTGGTAAGCTTGGATCCACCTTCAAGCAGAAGATGCCCAACCCCAAGGCTGGAACCGTCGCCGCCAACATTTCCCAGGCTGTCACGGACATCAAGAAGGCAACCCGCGTCGAGTACCGCGTCGAGAAGGCTGGAATCATCCACGCTCCAATCGGTAAAGTCTCGTTCACCACGGAACAGTTGACAGAGAATTTCAATGCTCTGCTCGACGCACTGGTGAAGGCTAAGCCCACAACATCAAAGGGCCGCTACCTGAAGCGCATTTCGGTTAGTTCCAGCATGGGACCAAGCGTCAAAATCGATCCGCTGCGCGCCCAAGCCTTGCTTTCCGGCAAGCTGTAGTTTAGACAATTTCATAGTTTTGCCGTAGACAGCAGGTCCAAAGGGATAATGGGTTTCGAAACCCGCCGGCCGAGGTGATGAGAAATCATCGGAACAGCTTTATCGCTGAGATCCGTTGAAAACGCCCTGAAGCGTGCCTCACCCAGTCTGCGGCAGCTTCAGGGCGTTTTTGTTGGTTAAAGACCTGCTCCAGAAGAGCAGAGTTGATATAAGAGAGGGGAGGTGAACGAAAATATGGCAGAAGATTACGTAATTGAACCGGCAAAAGCCAAAATTGGTCTGGTGTCAGACCTTCGCGAACTCGTTTCGCAAAGCAATGCTGCCATCCTCGCAGACTATCGGGGACTTTCGGTCGCCGAATTGTCCGAACTGCGCAAGAAGCTTCGCGCTGTTGATGCAGAACTCCATGTTGTAAAGAACACGCTGTTCAAGCGAGCCGCCGAGGGTTTGCTCCCAGTGTCGGAATTTGTGTCGCACCTGGAGGGGCCTACCGCAATTGGCTTCGCTAAGGGAGATCCAATTGTCGCTACAAAGATCCTCGTTGACTATGCGAAGGACCACAAGGCCTTCAATATCAAGGTTGGCGTAGTAGACGGCAAAGTATACGAAGTGGCTCAGGTAGAGGCTCTTTCCAAGATCCCTTCCAAAGAGATCCTTATCTCTCAGATGCTCGGATCGCTCAACGCTCCGATCACCGGTCTTGTTGGAACTCTCAACGGAGTTATCTCCAACTTTGTGTTTACGCTTCAGGCAGTGGTCGATCAGAAGACCGCGCCCGCCGAAGCTGTTTAGTATTTGCAATTTAGCTTAGAATAAGCTTACAAATCAGAGGAGAAATTAGAAAATGGCAGATTTAGGCCAACTGTTGGAATCGATCAAGTCCCTTACCGTCCTCGAACTCAGCGAGTTCGTCAAGACCCTTCAAGATGAGTTTGGCGTTAGCGCCGCAGCTCCAGTCGCTGCTGCTGCAGCTCCTGGCGAAGCCGCTCCAGTCGCCGAAGCCCCAACTTCGTTCAACGTGATCCTTACCGCCGCCGGCGACAAGAAGATCAACGTAATCAAGGTTGTTCGCGAGATCACCGCCCTTGGACTCAAGGAAGCTAAGGACCTCGTCGAAGGCGCTCCTCAGACGGTCAAGGAAGGCCTGAGCAAGGAAGACGCAGAAGCCCTGAAGGCAAAGATCACCGCCGAAGGCGCTTCGGTCGAAATCAAGCCCGCTTAAGCTGGACTATCCAGACACTAGAAAGGCCGCTCTTCAACCGAAGGGCGGCCTTTTAACGTGTCTTGGATAAAGATTCTCTGAGACTACGCCGCTTCTGAAATCCGCAACTCTTCCAGCGGCTCAATTTCTTCAATGGTTCTAGTTACCGAATCGGTCTCGACAACCAGACCCTTTAAGTCCTTCAGTGCTTGAACCGGGGCGGCCGCCAGGCCTTCTTCGTCCATGCTCTGTATCTTGACGCCGATCTTGTTCATCTCCAGCCTAACGTTTTGAAGCACGTTGCCAACGCGCTCGGCGTGCCGGGAACGGCGGCGTAGTATCGTCTGCCTGTCTGCAAATCTCCCGTCTTCGTCCGAATCGGTATTTATTCGCTGTTTGGCTGCCGTTCTTTGGATCTCCGCTTCGTAGCCCGCATGGGCTCGGCCGATCAAGTTTGGAATAGGCTCTTCTAGAGCAGGCTCGTTTGAGCCGGCTACGATCTTTAGATGCGGCCTGTGCGTTCCGTTGGAGGCCGGGTCCATGGCCTCTGCCTCGTCTACAAGGACAACCAATCGTTCCCTGAATTCCAGTTCACGAATTGCGAAGAGCAGAAACTTGTTCAACAAGTATGCCAGGGTATCGGAAATTGCCGCACCTGTCTGGGACGCAGCATCGACCGTATTCAAAATAGACTTGCAATGGAACTCCAGAGTCGAATATTGTTCCTTGATCTCGCTTCTAAGCAGCGGTAGTACCGTCTGCTTGGAAACCTGCTCAATCGGAGTCTTGTGACCGAGCAGTCTGATGTCGCCAAAGGGGCGGCTATAAATGAATCGGTTCAATCCAGATCCCGCGGGGGCAAATGTAGATACGGCCAGATAACCGACCTCCAGGCCAATCCCAACTAAAGCCGGCCTTAAGTCTACCAGAGCGCCCGATATCGCGCCAAAGCTGGCCAGCCCTATCAGGTTAAAGGGATGCACAAACGCAGCTTTTAGATTAGTGGAAGGTTTTACAGAATTCATCGTTGCTTCCTCTGAATGTTGCTCTACAGATAGTTAGGGCTGTTTTATTGCCCAGTTACAAAATCTCAAGGAATGTATTACTAGTTTTACACCGATGAAACTAGTGTATCCGCAGTATACTCCAAACGTCGTTGTTTATTGCGCCCCAACATAGGTTGAATGCGAAATATCTTTGCACCATTCAAAGAGTGCTGCATTCAATGTGCTATAGGAAGGCAATTCTATGGACGAATATGTTGGTGAAAATCCCTGGCTACTGTGCTGAGCAAGCCGAGGACTAACGGACGAGTCCATGGCGCTGTTGGCAGGACGCATATACAATTTAAGGCCGCTCTTTGCTGCCGGGCTCTGCGAAATATACTGCATAAACTGAAGGGCGGCCTGTTCCTTATTCGGGGCTAACCATGGACCGTGAAGCACACAGACTGATTCTTCTGTAACTGCCGTTGGATTTGGATATATGACGGCAAGGTCAGGATTAGCCACGGCCGCAGCCAGGGCGGAACTCTCGGTGGTCAGGATGAAGTCCGTTGTAGAAGGCTTGGCAACATAGGACTTCGTAAGGTTAAAAGTACCGCTTTGACTTTCAGCATCCCGACTTAACCCTCGTTCAACCTGCGCTAGATACTGTCCAAACACATCACTTTTCGCTACGCTTTCCAGGCTTGAAGTTTGTCCATGGTCCGCAGCATACTCATTGAGAATGAGAGCGAGCATAAGCAGCCCAGTGGCGTCATTTGTGGGGTCGGCATGCCGAAATGTGAACCTTCCCCATGGGGTCGACTTCGGACTATTTCCCAGCTTTCTGATCCCTTCCCACGGTTTTGGTCCGCCAAGAATTGGTCTGAGATACACCGCCTTTTCTTTTGTCGTTAAAAAGACAATGGGAGATCTTTGAAAGACGCGGAATACTTCCGGATCGTTCGTATCCACGAGGGAGGTTCCGTGGATCTTGCTCCAGTTGTCCACCAGCGCGGTCACCAAATCCGGACTGTCGGGACTCCACAGGTCCGGTGTCTCCTTACCAAACAAGATGGACTGCATGGCGGCACGCGATTCAATGAACTTAAACGTAACGTGGATCTGCGGGTGCGTATAGTTAAAGGTGTACACTTCATCGGTAACCCAATCCCGCTTGCTCTGCGTGGTCACCAGAGACACTTCTACAACGCCGGCGCCGCTTCCGGCAAGCGGTTGGTCCGACCGTGTGGCATGCCAGACTCTCCAGGCGCCTACGGATAGGCCTGCAAGCAATAGGGCGGCTGCAATAGAAAACGTCGATGCGATCCGCATTGGGAAACTTCCCCAGTCGTGAGTAGTACAAACACAGCGCACGTGCTGTAATTATGGAATTGCGATGGTGAATTAGGCAAGCCAACAGGCATGCCGAAGTGTATGTGGACCGCTCTTTAGCTGACGTTGTGGTTGTGTAAACCGGGTGTGAGAGAATTATGGGGCCATATCAGTGTAGTGTGTCTACTTGCTGAGATGGGTTGTTGGGGTTATTATACCTGTGGGGTGGGTGTTTGGGTTGTGGTGGAGGGAATCTTTATTTGTAGGAGGAGTGAGTGCTCAGGGTGAATGGAGTCGATGAAGATAAAGAGTAGGACCACCCCTAGCCCCTCCACTTCGTAAAGAGGGACTCGGATTATGCACCTGCGTGTCCGTTCATGTCCCCCTGCCACGAAGTGGAGGGGTTAGGGGAGGTCGGCTCTTAATCTATTGGCACCAATACTCTGTAATTCTGTACTCACACGAAATTTAGCGTCGGATACGTCCCACCCAGAACCGTGCTCGACGGAGTCCCTAGCCACTTCTCCAGCAGCGTGGCGTATACGCTTCTGTAATCCGTATGGAATCTCAGGTCGCCGTCGTCCAGGTCTTCAAGGCTTGGGTAGTCTCCGTAGACTCCGCCTTTTACCGCGCCGCCCAGTACGAACATGACACTGGCTGCGCCGTGGTCTGTGCCGGCGGATCCGTTTTCATGGACCCGTCGTCCGAACTCGGAGAAGGTCATAACGGTGACGTCGTCGGCTTTGCCTTGCAGACTTAGGTCCTGGTAGAAGGCGCTGAGGGCGTCGGCCATTTGTTCCAGGAGCTGCGCGTGCTGGTTGGGTTGGTTGGCGTGGGTGTCGAAGCCGCCGATGGTCAGGTAAAAGACCCGGGTTGTCAGCCCTCCGGTAATCAGCTTGGCAATGGTCTGCAGTCCGTTGGCCAGTCCATTTTGCAGGGGATATTTGCCCGCGTTGGCCGAGCGTACATCGTAGTCTTTGATGGCTGTTTTTAGTTCCGCGACACTGGTGTAGGCGTCCACCCCAACATTACGCACGAACTCCGCGGGACTGGAGGCGACAGTTCCTTGGGAATACAGGGCCTGCAGGGTGTCCATGGTCTTTTTTCTGTCCACTCCGGCTGTCGTCTGGAAGCCAAAGGTCCGCAGGTTTCCTATCACAGAAACGGGAGTATCATCCGCGGTCAGGGCGAGCGGCAGTGCCGAGCCTACGGTGACTCCCGAGAGCGGATCGCTTTTTAAGTGCCCGTCGGCGTCGAAGTATCGGGCCAGCCACCCTGTCCGCGTCGTGATATCGACTTCCGTGTCGCCGGTCTGCCAGATATCCATGGAATGGAAGTGGCTGCGATTTGGGTTGGGGTATCCGACTCCGGTCATGACGGCGAGTTTCCCCTGGTTGTACAGATCTCCGAGAGGCTTAAGACTTGGGTGCAAGCCGACCGTCGAGCTAATCTTGACCAGATCGCGCTCGGCAATCCCGATGACGGGACGGGCCTTTGCGTATCCAAGGTCGGTGTAGGGTATGACGGTGTTGAGGCCGTCATTTCCCCCCTGCATTTCAATGACGACGAGGGTTTTCCCCTGCTGCGGGGGCGCGCCCCCGGGTGCACCCCCGGCGAGTGCCGCCCCCGGATCCGCCGCGGCGCACCGCATAAGGAAGGTAGGGATGGCCATGCTCAGAGAGACGAAGGTCAATCCGTTCTGTAAGAATTTTCTTCTTGAAACTGGTTCCTGCATTTGTGCCTCCTACGCCAATTGATACTCAGGCGCAGACATAATCAGACCGGAAAGGCCGGCGCCGTGCCTCTCCAGCAGCGGAGATCCGGCCGGGGTTCCGTTGCCGACATAAGCGATCAACGCATTCCTGGTTGGAATGGAGGGAATGTGTCCCGGCATAAATACGGACCAAAGCGCATCCACCATTTGATCGGGCGTGGTCAGCTTCATATCCGGTGATGGCATCGCGTTGCGCAAGCTTTGAGACACCAGGCCCCGGCGGTCCATTTCCTGAGTAACGGCAGTCGCGTAGTTAATCCGCGCAAGAAGGGTTGTGGTGTTCATCCAGGCATGCCCTTCCGGCCATCCCTTTACGTTGGGCGGATTAAAGAGGTCCTGTCCGAAGGATCGCAGCGTTCCGGCCGGGTCGTTCACCGCCGTCATGGGAATATCCAGTGTCCGGATGCTGATCGCCATATACTCCGCGGGACTCTTCATTTTAGCGTAGCGGGTTTCGGGCGCGTAGAAGGCGGCGGACCTCAGGATCTGTCCGACAACGGGGCGAATCTCGAATCCGGATTGGTAGTAGGTCGCGGAAAGGGAGTCGATCTCCGCGGGCGTTGGATCCGCGTGCACGAAGAACTTATAAAGCTTCGTGGTGACGAATCTTCCCGTAGACGGGTGAGCCGCTACAATGTCCAGAATGTCGTCGCCGTTCAGTCGGCCCGTCTGACCCAGGAATGTCTTGACGCCGTCATCGTGTTTGGCCGGATCGAAGACAAAAGACTCGGCATTATTGTCGTAATACCAGCCGGTGAAGGCGCGAGCCCCCTCTTTGACATCGGTTTCGGTGTATCCGCCGCCAATTCCAAGCGTAAAGAGCTCCATCAGCTCGCGGCCAAAGTTCTCGTTGGCGCGTCCCTTAACGTTTTCCGCTCCATCCAGCCACATAAGCATAGCGGGATCGCGGGCAACGCCGCCGAGCAGTTCGCGGAAGTTCCCCAGCGAGTGCGTGCGGAACAGGTCGTTTTGCTGCCACATCCACTGTGGATTGTCTACTTTGAAGTTGGCCGTGGCAAAATGGTTATGCCAGAACAGCGTCATTTTCTCTTCGAGAGGACGCTGCGTGTGGGTCATCCGATACATCCACCAGTTTTGCAGGCTGCCTATGCTTGTGAAGTCGATATAGTCGCTGCCGATTTCCTTTTGTATCTCCGCCATGCGGTCTGGAGATCGTTCGGGGTGAAGCAGCAGATCGGTGGTGCCGGGGACGCCTAGCGATGTATACTGAACGAACTCCGCCGGACGAGCACCGAAGCCTGCACGTCTCAGAAGGTGGTGCAGGGCCGCCGTGTCTACATAGGGAGCCGGTCCGGGGGGCACAGGCTTAGTGGTGCGCGCGCCAGGATGGGCGAGGGGTGTGCCCCCAAGGTGAACCGCTGCCGCGGAATGGGTAACTGTCGTACTCATTTGTCATTGCCTCTCAAAAACACAGAGGGTCTGATTCCTAGACCAGATTCTAACGACGTTCAAAGATACTGTGATGTTCACTCGATTTGACCGGAAGTTTTTGAGATAGCTTCAATAGTGACTAAGCAAAACGAACTTTATGCGACAATAGGTCGTCAGTAAGCCTGCGTGGATCTTAGATATAATGTTTTCAATGTGGAGGAGAGAGACATGAAAAAATCGTTTGTAATTTGTGCCGCGTTTATCGTTGCATCGCTGGCCGCCACCGGACCTTCATTTGCTCAGAACGGCCAGGTCGGCGCCCAGCCCCCTCCCGCAGTCATCCTGCGCGATGACGGCAAAGCCATTACGCCTCAGCGAAAGGCGCAGTCCGACCAGCTCATGGCGACCGGATTGTCGTCGCTTCAGTCCGGGGCATCCGCCCTGCAAGCAGGCAACGAGCAGGCAGCAATTAGTTATCTTCAGTCTGCCTACTCAACCATGCTGCAGGCTGAGCCTATTTACCATGGCTATCGTGAAAAGGCTCTGAGGAATACTAAAGAGGCCGGTACGGAACTGGAGCGGAACAAAAGAGAGTCCGTGCAAAGAGCGTCGGGCCGGATCGCACAGGCCATCAGCGACGCGCAAACTGCCGTCAATAGCTGGTAGGCGAAATGGCAAATAGGACGTCATCGGGTTAGTACCAGGTCGATTATGCCGTAGCTGACGCCCTCATCAGGCGACATCCAATAGTCGCGGTCAATGTCGACCCGGACCTGGCTGAATTCCCGACCGCAGTTTTCAGAGAGAATTTGGATTTGCTTCTCCTTGAAGTGCATCACTTCACGGGCTTGGATCTCTATATCGGACGGGGCGCCGCGGAAGCCGGCGCTGCCCTGGTGGATCATAATGCGCGAGTTTGGCAAGGACGCGCGCTTGCCTTTGGTTCCACCGCTGAGAAGCAGGGCTCCCATGGAGGCCGCCATTCCGACTACAGTGGTTGCGACCTGCGGCTTTACGTGCCGCATCGTATCGTAGATCGCCAGGCCGGCGACCATGTCGCCTCCTGGAGAGTTTATGTAGACTTCGATATCGCGGTCTGGGTCTTCCTTTTCCAAGAACAGGAGCTGTGCGACGACAATGTTCGCCATCACAGACTCGATCTCGGAGCCGATGAAGACAATTCGGTCTTTCATCAGCCGTGACCAGAGATCGTATCCGCGCTCGCCGCGAGGCGTCTGCTCCACTACAGTTGGAACTAAGGTCATTTGAGAACCCTCCGAGGTGCGGGCTTTTGACCCGACAGTGATTTGATCGTTAAAGCGCGCTTCCAGACACGATTGCGTGCGCGAAATTGCCCACGTCTGAACGCAGGCGGCGTTAGAAAGCGGCGAAGGTCATTCGAAAGGCCGAACGCTTTAGCCATAGATCCCTGCGATCCCGCATGCGTTATCCGAACGCGGGTACCATCTTCTACCGCCTCCAGGGTCCACGTAACGACAGTTGCTTCCTCGTCAGAATGATGTTGCCAGGTGTATGCCAATAGGCGCCCATTCTCGATGTAAACAACCTGACAGCGTATTTTGTCGCCGCGGGGATCGAAGAAAGTAAATCGATGACCGACAGTGGGTTCGAAATCGTTTGGCATCATCCACTTTGCTAATTCGTGGCTGTCGGTTATTGCTCGCCAGATGTGTTCCTGGGTTTGTGGATATACGGTATCGACCTTAACAATTTCGGTACGGTTGCTTTTCAACTCTCGTTCTCCAAATGTTCCCCAAGCGCGACTAGTTTATCGCGCCAAAAATCCTCATACTGCAGCGCCCAGCCAGAGACCAACTTCAGCGGCTCTGCGTTAATTCGGTAGAATCTCTCTCGACCTGAAGGACGCACGGAGACAAGTCCTGCCTCGCGCAAAACCCGCATGTGTTGAGAGATGGCCGACATCGTCACTGGAAACTGTCCGGTCAGCTCCGAGACAGGCCGTTCTCCTGACTTGAGAAACGCTAAGATCTCGCGCCGCGTCGGATCCGCGATTGCCTGAAATACATCAGACGCTGCCTGTGCTCGGCTCATGTCACCAGTATACTTTAGCAATTGCTTAAATGTCAAGAACCTTAGAGGGACACCAAATAGAATCCCACTCAATAAAATCCAACCCGTTGACAGACTCCGAAAAGCGGTGTATACTATTTTTGGGAGCGGTCCCAATTTTATGCAAGTAGCCAATAAACGAGAATCAGTAACTATATACGATGTGGCAAAAGAGGCTGGAACCTCCAAGTCCACCGCCGCCAGGGTCATGGCCAAAACCGGTTCTGTTTCCGAGCGGGTCTCCTCCGCCGTTATGGAGGCAGCCAACCGACTTGGATATCAGCCGGACGAGCAGGCCCGCCGTCTCGCTACAGGCCGCTTCGACAATGTAGTGGACATCTTTACCGCCGATCTGGACTATGGCGTCATCCTCAGGCGCATAAAGAGTATTCAGGTTCTTCTACAATCCAGGGACCTCGAAGTCAGTTACCATATTTGCAGTCTGCAAAGCAAATCGAAAGCTCAGACCATCCAGAAGCTGCGCAGACGCAAGCCTCGGGCGATTGTCGCCAGTACATGGAGCATGGATGAAGACGCGGTGAACGAGCTCAACGGTTACATGCAGGACGGCGGAGTGGTTGTGTGCTTTGGAACCAACGAGGCTCTTCCCCTGCAATGCGACCAGATTCTTTTCGATGAAGAGCAGAATACCTATCTCGCAGTCAGGCATCTTCTCGACATGGGGCATACGGAGATTGGATTCAATTCACATTTTGATTCAAACCCCGATCACCCGCGTATTCGCGGTATGAAGCGAGCGCTTAAGGAAGCGGGAGTGGCGTATCATCCGGAATGGCGCCACGATTCGATTGTATACGAAGAAGGAGGCGCTCAGCTCGCATCCTGGTTCCTTGGGCTTAAAGACAGGCCCACGGCCATGTGTATAAACAACGATGTTGTGGCCTCGGTCTTCGTCCAGCTTCTCTATCGTTCGGGCCTAAAGGTGCCCGAAGATGTAAGTGTTGTTGGACACGACGATTCCCCGGTTGCGGCCCATTGCATTGTCCCTCTGACGGTCGCTTCCCAGCCCATATGGCCGGAGGCGGAAATGGTTGTTGAGTTTCTTATGGAGCGCCTCAGTGGGTACGAAGGGCCGCCTCGCATCATCATCAACCACGGTGAATTGCTCCAACGGCAAAGTGTTGCGCGGGTTGTTCCGCGCAGCTAGTGATAGGAAATAAAGAAAGTAGAAGGGTTATTATGAAATTAAAGGGTTTTACACTTATTGAATTACTAGTTGTTATCGCTATTATAGCGATACTAGCTGCCATCCTCTTCCCCGTATTTGCTAAAGTGCGCGAGAAGGCGCGCCAAATCTCCTGCTTAAGCAACGAAAAGCAGTTGGGGCTAGCCTTTATGCAGTACGAGCAGGATAACGATGAGTTGAATCCATGCGGCATGTACGGGCTGGAGCTGGGTTTTGGCTGGGCGTATTCTATCTATCCGTATGTCAAGTCCACAGGAGCTTTTGCCTGCCCCGACGACGCCTATACCACGCCGCCGCAGGCAGCCTGGGTGCAGGCTACGGGGCAGGGCTTTGTCGTGTGCTCTTACGCACAGAACATGGAGCTTAGCCAGGTTCCAACCACTCAGTTTACGGCTCCCAGCAAGACCGTTCAGTTAGTGGAGGTAACCGGTGTCGGGATCGCACTGCCGGGTTGGCAGTCGCCCACAACGGCATGGTACGACATGAGCGGCATGACCTGGAACACATCGCCCGGTACGGAAGGCTTGTGCATGTACGGGGACACCGGTACTCCAGCCGGTGTTGGCTTTTCCACGGGCTATATGGGTGGACGAGGCAACATTTCGTCCACTATAGGATGCCCTGGTACTTTCACGCCCGCAGGCCGACATACGAACGGCTCGAACGTACTGCTGGCCGATGGACACGCCAGATTTCTGCTCGGGAGCTCGATCTCGTCCGGCCAGGGCGCCGCAAGTCCCAACGACAGTCAAAGCCAGGACTGGCCCCTTGAGGCTGCCGGAACCCAGAATAACACCTACGCGGCAACATTTTCACCCAACTAAGCTGCAAGCAGCAATTAACGCGTCACGTTAGGTCGTGCATTTCCGGGATCGCAGCCATCTTTCGGCAACGAAGGATGACCGCGATCTCGGAGATACTTAGAGATATAATGATTGTTTTAACAGTAATAGCAATACAAATCAGAGTAGATCATTTCTCACAATCAGGGGAGATCATATGAGACATCTGTTGGTTCGTTTAATAATCTTGTCCATGGCGGCGCTCTGTGTGCTCGTTGTGATCGTGCCTGCGAGTGCGCAGAACCTGATCGCCAACGGCGCCTTTGCGTCCGGCGGCGCTTCGTGGACCGTCGGTGGAAACGATGTACTTTATTATGGCACCGAAGGCATCAGTGGCGCAGTATTTAATGCCGGAAACGGTAGCCCCGGCACAACGCTGAAACAGACCATTGCAACCACTGCCGGTCAATATTATGCGGTCAGTTTCGAGTACGAGCATTATGACGCCACCGCGAGCCAGCCAGGAACCATACTGCTAACTGTTAATGATGTGGCAAGCGGTATAAACGAACTCTATCAAGCCGCCGCAACCACGACGAATACAGCAAGTACGTACACATTCTATTTCATGGCTGTCGCGTCGAGCACATCCATCCAGTTTAGCGATGCGCTGGAAACCGGGGCAGATGCCCTCAACGCCGACGATGTGATAACCAATGTGTCGGTCACTGCCAGCACACCGGCAAACAATATTACCAACGGAACCTTCGAGAACTCAAGTGGTCAGCAGGTGAACACAGGAAGCGTTCCGGATTGGACAGTCGGCGGTGCGGATAATATTTGGTTCTATAACGAAGGAGAATTTGGCGCCGTATTCAGTGCGGGCTCCGTTGCGAGCGGCACCGTTATCACGAGCGGCAGCACTCTAACACAGACCATTACCACCGTTAAAGGCCAGTTTTACGTGGGGAATTTCGACTACGTCCGGACCGGAGGCTGGTCCGGTACGGCGACGATTCCAGGCTTGATAACGGTGTCTGCTACAGATGCCACAAGTGGCGCGACATTGGTCAACAAACCGGTATCGACCACCCTGACCAGCATTAACACGTATACCTTCTATTTCACGGCTCAGGGTGCAAGCACAACGTTAACCTTCACCAATACAGGCGAGACGGCGTGCAGCTCCACCGCGGATACGATAGCCAATGTCATGGTCTATCTTGGGGTTGCGCCCACATCCAATGCGCTGCCGTTTGTAATGCCGTCCACCTCAACTCTGGAGAGTTCCTCGCATAAAGTCTTCGCGCACTACGTCCCCTGGGAAACTCTCTCTTACAGCAATAACAGTCCGCTCGACCCAACCGTCGATTGGTATGCAACCGTCTCTAACCCAAATGGCGACAGCGGGGCATTCTTACCCACTGGCGGCATGCTAAGGGATCGAGCCTATCCAGTCGCCCCTCAAAATTCCTCGGTGCAATATACCATCGTTGACTTCGAATCCGAGATCCAGCACGCGATCGCCGACGGTTTTGATGGCTTCGACGTGGACTTAGTACAGTCGTACTCCAGCTGGACCAGTTCAGGATCGAGTACGCTGGGATCGTGGTATATCGCCACACAACTGATGTCTGCCGCGGCAGCCTATAACAAAGCAAACGGCACCAGCTTCCAGATACTCCTCGTGCCCGACATGACCAGTTCCGGTTCTTACAGCCCATCCGCGGATCCAAACGGCACTACCCTTGCCGCCGATATGACGAAGTTGTCGAATACGACAAACTATCCTGCCGTCTATCACAACGGGACGACCCTGGTCGTAGCTCCATTTACTCCGGAATGCGAAGGCTCCGCCACTCAGACTCCCGCACAGTGGTGGCAGACATGGCTCGCGACCATGAGTACTGACGGTGTCACGGTGGACCTGATCCCAATCTGGCAAGGGGAGCAGCAAAGTCCTGGTCTTAATGATGGATCTACCCAACCTACAAATCCTTCCTGGGCGAGTATCTGTTATGGCTTCTCGGATTGGGGAGATATAGACCCTCTGTTGTGCGATATCTATTACGAAGTCAACAACAGTGGCGACTCCCCCACCAGTCTTAGCTCGACTTACGTAAATGATGTCAACGTTCATGACAATGCTTCGATAGCGAAATGGATGGCGCCTTGCTCGGCGGAGTTTGATAAGCCTGCCGGGAAGTATAACAACGGAGTCGCGCCTGGAATATATACTGAGGCTGAAAATACGACCAATGCCCGGGAAACATGGTCCGACGCCTGTGATTTGCCCTATACAACAACCGATAACCTGACGAATGGTATTCCCACCAATTGGGCGCAGACTGAACCGTATACAAAGAAGTCGAGCCTCAGTAGTTGGACACCGGCCGATCTGGTGAATTCGGTAACATGGAACGATTATCTGGAGGGATCGGTCTGCGCTCCTACTCCCGGAACGCAGAATCTGTTTGGAGACCTGACTGCCTATTTCGTTACGGCCCTGAAGAACAACGGAACGCCTCCAACGATTACGCGTGACGCGCTCTATTACTGCCATCGCAACCAGTACGCCTACTCTCCCGGCGCCGGGGCTCCTTATAATCACTCGCTGCAAACGGGAGGCGACTTCCAGCCTATGTCCGGAGCTCAAGCGCTTGCCAATAATATCGAGGTACTGGCTTTTCTAACGGCCCCTGGAACGGTACAGGTCAACCTGGCAGGCGTTACGACTTCATTCAGCGCTTCTGCGGGCTTCAGCACATTTACCGTGCCGTTGACTCTGACGAACAACGTCCTGACCGCGTCCGTCGTCCCGAATTTCAAACTGCTTCGCGGAACAGGGAGCGCGCAGCACGTAGTAACAAGCGTCACCTCGGAGTTCCCGATTACACAATACCCAAGCGTGCAGGACTTCTACTACTACGGCGGAAGCGATCTTCGCGCTTACGACACCACCGTGCTCGACACCGATCCGCTAATGAGCTACAACAACACAGGAGCAACAAGCGGCGGATCCTGGCAAGCCGAAAAGACAGCGGCCTATACCTATCACGCCACCCAGGCTTACGGCGACTTCGTCGAGTACTCCTTCGTTGGAACAGGGATCGACCTCATCGCCGATAAGAACAGCAGCGAGGGAAATATCACAGTCACCATCGATCCCCAACTAACCCCGGTTTCCTATAAACAGGAAGTGTCTTGCAATGCATCGGCTTTAGAGCCTCAACAGACCGCCTTTAGCTACACAGGACTGCCATACGGCGTACATACGCTGTACGCCACGAAATCAGACAATAATACGTCGGTGATTGTTATCGATGGACTCAAAGTCCACAAGTAATCTAAATATGCCAACTACAAGCGAACGGAAATCTGTGACGATATATGATGTGGCGAGAGAGGCCGGAACTTCCAAGTCCACAGCGGCCAGAGTGCTGGCCAGGCGGGGATCCGTTTCTGGCCAGACGTCAACTGTCGTTCTAGAGGCCGCCCATCGGCTTGGATATCAACCCGACGAACAGGCCCGCCGGCTCGCGACCGGGCGGTTCGACAATGTCGTGGATATCTTTACCGCCGAGCTGGACTATGGGGTTATCCTACGGCGGATAAAGACCATCCAGGCACTTCTACAGTCCAAAGACCTCGACGTTAGCTACCATATCTGCAACCTGCAAAGCAAATCGAAAGCGCTCGCCATTCAGAAGCTGCGAAGGCGAAAGCCCAGGGCGATTGTCGCGTGTAAATGGGGTCTTGATGAAGATGCAGTGCATGAGCTCAATGGCTATATACACGATGGGGGAGTGGTTGTCTGCTTCGGAACAAATGAGCCTCTTCCCATATTGTGCGATCAAGTCCTCTTCGATGAAGAGATTAATACGTATCTCGCAGTAAAGCACCTTCTCGACATGGGACATAGGAACATTGGCTTCAACTCACACGGGGACACGGATCCCGATCACCCGCGTATTTGCGGTATGAAGCGGGCGCTTAAGGAGGCTGGGGCTGCCTACCATCAGAAATGGCGCCATGATTCCGACGATTACGAATTGGGAGGCTCTCAGCTTGCAGCCTGGTTCCTGGCGCTGAAGCACAGGCCGACGGCCATGTGCATTAACAACGATGTCGTCGCTTCGGTCTTCGTGCATCTTCTCTACCGCGCGGGCCTAAAAGTGCCTGAAGAAGTGAGCGTTGTCGGACACGACGATTCTCCGGTTGCAGCCCATTGCATGGTTCCTCTGACGGTCGCTTCTCAGCCCGTATGGCCCGAAGCGGAAATGGTTGTAGAGTTTCTCACACAGCGTCTCGCCGGCGGGTACGACGGGCCGCCGCGTATTATCGTCAACCACGGCGAATTGGTCCAGCGGCAAAGTGTTGCGCGGGTTACCTTATAAAGTAGAGGGTTATTATGAGATCAAATAGTGTTGCAGGCGTCAAATCTGCAATGATAATCACGGTTGTAGCAATCTTGTCCGCAGCGGCGACTTCAGGGTGTTCCCATACACCGGCAGTCATATCGAGTCCGGCCGCTCCGGCCTCTCCTCAGCAGCAAGCCCAGGTGCGGCAGCAATATGTTGTGCAGCTGCAGAAACAGCTTGCCAGCATTCAAAGCAATCAGTCTCTGACGCCGAAGGAGAAACTACGGGTAACCGGCGAAATTACTGCAATGATACAGCAGTTTGGCGGCGGCCAGTAATCATAGGCACCCACAGGTAACTGCCCACTTTTCCTGTTGTTCGACGCGCTTGCTTCGCTCCGGAATAAATTCCTGCGCTGAACGGGCGAAGACGCTCACGAAGTCCGCACAAGGCGGACTCAACAGCTTACCCAATCCGCAGTCCGATTGCGGACTTGGTGGCCGAAGGCCGCTCAGCCGTAGGAATTTATTCCGTAGGTCTTGCGAGCCCGATAGATTACTCTCATGATCAGTTAACAGCTAGCTCTACGGTGGATAGGGCGCAGACCGTACATGAGCCGCCATAATGGAGACAATGAACTACAACGAAAATCTCGAAGACTCCGAACACCTGCGTATCGACCAGGCATCTGAAATGCAGGAATACCTGCGGATGATACACGGCCCGTCTGCATTAAACGCCCAATTCAATCCAAATTTTTCCTCGGTGGACGCTTATACCGCGTCCACCCTGGATCTAAAGGACCTTTTGTCCCAGTCCATTGGCTATCCGCCGCCAGGATTGCCGCCAACAAACGAGCCCAAATTCCAACTCATTGCAGAGGATGATTCGGCCGTCTACTACCGAACAACGATCCCGGTACTTCAGGGACTGCATGTTCTCGGCCTGTATCTGGTTCCAAAGAACCATTCCTTGCCGGCTCCGCTAGCGATCGCGCAGCACGGCGGCAACGGATCGCCGGAAGTGGCAACGTTTCATGACGGTGCGAACTACCACGATATGGTTCGCGGGGCAGTGAGTCGTGGTTACGTGGTTTGGGCGCCTCAGCTTATGTTCCTCGCTGATGGCTTTCCGTCCGATTTTCGGAGTCGTCTGGACAGCCGCGCTCGATCGCTCGGGACCACTATTCAAAGATCCTGAAATCGTCGCCATGATCTGTCCCCGGCCTCTGCAGATTCAAGTCGCGGACAAGGACGAACTGTTTCCAGTCGAAGGGGCTCGCCGGGAGGCGCCGTCGGCAGCAAGATACTATCAGGAACTGGGATGCGGCGCGAACTTTGAGTACGTTGAGTTTGAGGGAACGCACGAGTTCTTCGGTCCGGCCGCATGGCAGTTTCTTGATAAGTTCTTGTAATCGCGGGCTATTCGTCATCATCCCGTTGGGGATCGTCGTTATGCTGCTGCGTGGATGAAATGCGCGGCGGCAGGTTAGGCAGAAGAGATCCCAGGTCAAGAGGAGCCCCGCCATCGGCGTTCGAGGCGCCCGCTGCTTTTGCCTGGCGCTCCGCTTCCCGCCTTGCTCGCGCTGCGGCGCGGCGGCGCTGCCAGCGGCTTCGCGGTGCTGGAGAATCCGATTCGTTGGACTGATCCCCGTCGCCTGTCTCATCTTCATAGTTGTCGTCGAGAGGCGCTGGGCCGTCAGCGAGTTCGGCAAGGAATAAACGGACATCGGCAACATTGCCATTAACGCGTTCTTCCGCCGTTTCGATCTTTGCTCGATCTTCGGAATAGTCGCGGGCTGGAGCCTGTTCCCGCCGGGGTTCCTGCTGCGGCTCAGGTTCGGAGTGCGCAGAGGGCGGAGGCAGGGGCAGTCCCGTTGCGGCGACAATCTCTTCGGTAGAGCCGATGAAGAAAAGACGGGTGGTTCTTGCACGCAGAAACACACGGAACTGTCGGGCATCCACGGCGACGATCTTGTGTTCCATCGCGTCATAGACCGTCCCCTCCTGAGGAAGGTTTATGATCCGCTGGCCTGCATAAGGAGCATGTACGAGGAGTACGCCGTCCGATGAGGCGTACAGAACGTCGTCCTGGGTTTCGTAAACGGGTACGCCCGCATAGTTATAGATACCCCGCAGAAGTTCAATCGTCAGGTGTGGTTCGCCTAAAAAGACAGATTTCCAGCCGGCTGAATGTTCCCGTACCGCAAGAGACGCCGCGCCGTTCGCGCTGTACTCGGCGAGCACGGTTGCCTGAGGATCGTTCGCGGAATAAGACGGGCTGATCGTTTCATCCTGGCCTATTCGGCGTACATTGTTAAGACGCTCTGTAATGGGGTGGCGGGGTTCGACGATCTGGCTGCCCAGGCGCGTGTTCCAAGGCTGTGCGCGCAGCGTTATGCCGACGACATCGCCGGCGTCTAGAAGCGCGGCGCCGTTTTCGTCGAAGATCCCTGGCGCATAGAGCCAGCACAGGGTCTTTCCAGGTTGATGCAGCTTCTCGCGGATGGCCGCTTTTTCTTCCGTGGTCAGCCGCAGGGCGTTCAGGAAGAGATACAAACTGGCGTCGGGCAGGTTTGGATGGGTGAGATCGCTCTGCAGATAGAACCCCACATTGGCTCCGGCGCGCAGCAGAAGATCCCGTGTCTTAACGATTAAATGGCTGCCCAGGCCCGATGTATCGGAGCGCAGGAGGCACAGAGAGGCTTCATCGACAAAGACCACCACATCCGGTGCAGCAACTCTTGGGCCGCTGCGCGCTGCCGCAGCGCGGTCCCACCGGTCGGCCAGGCGTGTCAGTCCGCCAAGCTCCTGCCAGATGTCCTCGCTGTCGAGCCATCCCTGGCCCCAGAGGTCCATCCAGCTTACGCCGGCCTGATGCGCGAGGGCGGCTCCAAAATGACGTTGATGGGCGGCCTGCGTATCCGCTCCGCTCACGATCTTTGGGTTATAGGTGTCGTCTGTCTCTTTTTCGGCAAGAAAAGTCTTGGTATCGTCTTCCACAACCCACAATTTATTGTGCAGACGCACCGAATCGATGGCCGCCCCAAAGCTCGCCGGATTTCCTGCTCCTCGGCCCGTATACGCATTGGGACCAGCAAGGATATCGATGTCGGCGCACTCCAGCAGCTTCGACATGGCGAGATGCCCGGAGTCGTTGCGCGCTGCGAATTCCAGAGTATAGCCGTAAGAAACGCCGACAAGAAGATGCCCGTCGGAGAGCTTCTTTACCGCCGATGCCAGGCCAGTAATTGCCTGAGCGACGAGTTCCGACGAATACAGGGAGTAGTCAACCCACCGTCGGTCTCTGGCGGAAAGATAGAGAGGAGTCTCTCCAGTCTTATTAGCCGGCTGCTGTCCGACCCAGGCTGGAACACTCGCCGTTTCAAAGGTTGCTGTTCCGTCGTGCCAGGCAGCGCGCAGGGCATAGACCTGCTGATACTTTTCGCGAAGCCAGTTTCTAAAAGCAACCATGTTCGGCGCGGACACATCGTATCCTGTCGAGACATCGTAGAACCACTCGCCGCGGTCGATATGGAAGCCGATCACGCGATCGCCGCCGGGCGTTTGTGGGTCGGCAAAGTGTGTAATCAGGGCGTCGAGCGCCTCCACACAATCGTCCCAGAACTCGGTGGATGCAAGCGACACATCGCCTTCGGAACCGTCGGCGTAGGTGGCGCTCTGATCCGGATGTGTGCGCAGCCAGTAGTTGGTGGGAACGAACTGCAGCCGCGGAATCAGGTAGCCGTCGGGGTCGTTTGCCAGAATATGCTGGACAAGCGCATCGATGGGGCCAAAGGGCCGGTCTCCGTATGCGTTCTTGAGCGGGACATACATGACGCCGGAAAACAGATGGATGCCCGCGGACGCCGCCTGGCGAATTTGGGAATCGACCACATCTCCGCTCTCGGCCGCTTCAGCGTTCACAAAGAGGAAGTAGGGCAGATGTGCTTCTTCGCCTACCTGGACACGTGCAATGCCGGCATGAAGTGGGACATTTATACTGGCCGAAACGCGCAATTCGTGCAGCGGCGGTTCGGATATTTCCACTTCGGGGACGAGCTTGGGAGCGACATAACTTGGTATCTGCAGCTGAGCCAGAGGGAGAATGAGGTCCAGGTCGTCGATCTCAAGGACGGTCTCTTCTTCCGAATCCACAAGAAGGATGGTTTCCGAGGCTTCGATAAGCTCATCGGCGGTCATGCTGCGTCTTCTGTTAGGTCGCCGCCTGCGATTCTTGCGGGAAGACTCCTCGCCAGGAGCTTCCGCCTCGGCAGCGGGGATCTCCAGTTCAGCAGATTCCTCGTCCTGCTGGGTGGTCTGCTCTTCCGCGGCGGCAACCGGTGTGTCGCGGCGCCGACGACTTCTGCCGCGGCGTACGGGAGTAGGCAGTACCGCTGGGACTTCTTCGTCCACAGGGGCGACTTCCGGCTCGCTGGTTATAGCTTCTGCGGAGGCCGGGGCCGTGGGAGAGGCCGTGCCGCGGCGCCTTCGGCTTCGTCCGCGTCTGCGCTCTTCG
>Ga0302315_10001683_pt1 | contig 21909 bp, 17 predicted proteins | sample III_Palsa_N3_1_FD_200532 | JGI IMG/M metagenome (GOLD analysis project Ga0302315, IMG submission 200532) | Peat permafrost microbial communities from Stordalen Mire near Abisko, Sweden - III_Palsa_N3_1 | ecosystem: Environmental > Terrestrial > Soil > Palsa > Peat permafrost | place: Sweden...
AGGTCGAGAAGTCTATGGCCGACAACGAGTTCCTCAACGACGCCGTAGAGGGTCTGCAACGCCTCGAAGGCAAGAAAAACATGCAGGGCTACGTCGATGAACTGAACGCCGCTATGCAGAAAAGCCTGGCAAAGAAGAAAGCCCGCCGCCTTCGCCGCCGCCTCCGGGACCAAAACTGGACCTACCTGGCCATCATCCTGGTCATCGTCCTCTGCGTCCTGGCCTATATCGTTATCCGCAAGGCCCTCCATTCGTAGCTCCGCCCGTCCGACTGCCCAGAAATCTCCTCATCGCCCGGGCCGCCCAAAAAAACAGAAAATAATTTTGGCCTACATCGGTCAATCTGCTATATTCGGCTAATTATTAACTGTTTATATGTTTCTCAAAAAGACTGTCCTCGCTCTGGCACTCGCCCTCTCCCTTCATATTGCCCTGTCCCAACGCGTTAGCTATATCGTCTCCTTCCCCAACCTGGCCCATCATGAAGCCCAGGTTGAACTCATCGTGAGCGACCTCATCAACCGCACTGCGACTTTCCGAATGAGCCGCTCTTCCCCGGGCCGCTATGCCACCCACGAATTTGGTAAGAACATCTATGACGTGCATGCCCTCGACCAGAATGGCAAACCGCTGACCATCACCCGCACCGACGGCGATGTTTACGAGGTCGCTCACCACAACGGCTATATCCGTGTTCAATATACCCTATACGGCAACTACGCCGACGGCACCTATGTCGGCCTCGACCCCGATGGCGTCCACTTGAATATGCCCGGCGCATTTCTCTGGATGAAAGGCGTCGAGAACAGCGCCATCACCATCCACTTCAACGTCCCGGCGGAATGGCACTGGACCATCGCTACCCAGTTGATGCCCACCAGCGACTCTCTTACCTTCCTTGCCCGCAACTTCCAATATTTTATGGATTGCCCCACCAAGATAGGACCGCTCCACTATCGCAAATGGGAGGTCAAAAACCCGGACGGCAAAGTCTATTCCTTCCGCATCGCCCTCGACGGCGGCAATGACGATACTGCTTTCACCAACTTCGCCGAAAAGGTAGAGCGGATCGTTGCGCAGGCCCAGGCCGTATATGGCGAGACACCCACGTACGACTATCTCACTTATACCTTTCTGGCCAGCATCAACCCCTATGTCCATGGCGACGGCATGGAACATCGCAACTCCACCATGATCAGTATCCCTGTGGCCTTTCGCAATGACGACCGGCTCCTCGAGGTGTTTGCCCACGAATTCTTCCACTGCTGGAATGTCAAACGTATCCGGCCCCGCACCCTCGAACCCTTCAACTTCGAAAAAAGCGACATGAGCTATGAGCTTTGGTTTGCGGAGGGATTTACCCAGTATTATGGCGGCCTGCTCGAAGAACGCGCCGGCTTTGTAAAGGATACCGACTATGTAAAGCGGACCGTAGCCGGCCTCATCAGGGTCAAGACAAACACCCCGGGCGCCCGCCTGTATTCACCCGTGCAGGCCAGTGAAGAAGCCGTTTTCACGGACGCCGGCGTCTCCATCGACAAGACCAATTTCCCGAATATCTTCGCCTCTTATTATCCCTATGGCGGGTCACTCGCGCTGGCCCTCGACCTCACGCTGCGCACCAAATATGGCAAGACGCTCGACGACTATATGACCGCGGCCTGGAAGAAGTTCGGTAAACCCGAAATACCCTATAATGTCGCGGGGTTGCAGGACGTGCTCGCCAACCTGACGGGCGACAAGAAATTCGCCGACAGCTGGTTTGCCCATTATATCTATGGTCATGATTCCATCGATTACAACAGTCTGCTGGCCCCCGCGGGCTTCCTGGTCGGCCACGCCGAAGAAGGAAAGCTGTGGATCGGCAACACTACTGACTGGGTGGAAAAAGAAGGGCTGATCATTGGATCCAATACCCTCAGGGGCACACCGGTCTACGACGCCGGGCTGGATATAACCGATAAGATCCTTGGCATCGACAACCAGGACACCCGCACCATCACCGATCTGAATGCCGTGCTTTCTCATCTGCACGCCGGTACTGCCGTCGAGATCCGCTACCTGCATCATGGAGTGGAAAGGAAAAGCACCATCAAACCCGTCGAAAACCCGACGGTCGCCGTCCAAACTTTCGAACAAGCCGGTCGCCCCCTGACACCTGCCATCGAGCAGTTCAGAAAGAACTGGCTCGGCGCCAAATAAACCAATGATATGAGCATCCGCAAAGCAGAATCAGGTGACTGGCAGGGCATCAGCCGCCTATTAACCCAATTGGAATACCCGGGTACAGTCGACTTTATCCGGGAAAAGCTGAAGCAGATGTTGAATGACCCCGCCGAAACCCTCCTGGTCTGGTCCGAGCCGCCAAACATCCTTGGATTCCTTTCCCTGCACTTTATTCCCCAGATCGCGCTTAAAGGCGACTTCGCCCGGATCAGCTATTTCGCTGTCGACAACGAGGCCCGAAGCAACGGCATCGGCCGGCAACTCGAAGAAAGAGCCTCCCGGATCGCAAGGGATAGAGCCTGCACGCAAATGGAAGTCCACTGCCACACGCGCCGCACCCGGGCCCACGAATTCTATGCCCGCCAAGGCTGGACAGAATCTCCTAAGTATTTGATAAAAAGGCTATAACAAAGGCACAACAATTGCAGCCATTATAGTAGTTCGTTCATTAAAACCGACTATTATGACTACCATTCAACAAATACGCAGCTGGAGTGCTACACACCATCCGAGGTGGCTCGTCATCATTCGGGTAGGCCTGGGACTGTTCCTGATGGCAAAAGGCATCAATTTTATGCGGGACTCGACCATGCTGAATGGTATCCTCTATGGCAATGCAGGCTTAGCCGACAACGACATGCACTGGCTGCCCATCATCATTACCTGGGCTAACCTGCTGGGGGGATTATTGATCCTGATTGGACTGTGGACCCGGGCCATCGCTTTGCTGCAGTTGCCGGTCCTCATAGGTGCGATCATCTTCATCAACGTGCAGAAAGCCGGGTTTGCCCCCGAATCCGAACTGGGCCTGGCCATCCTCACCCTGCTGCTGGTCATGTTCTTCCTGCTGGAGGGCAGTGGCCCCCTCTCATTGGATAACTATTTCGAAAAGAACAAGGAGCGCGGCTCTCACGGCGACCGCCTGCCGGGCTGATCCCTTACTGGTTCCCCTCCCCAGGGCCTCGAGGCCCTGGATTACCCCTTACTGGTACTGTATATAAATAGGTGAAGGCTTCAACGCCATGACCTGCTGAGGGCTCATCATGGTGGTGGCCGCGAACTTGACCTTCTTGAGTGTCTTGACGTCGTTCTTATAGAACAGCTTGAACCCGGTGAATTGGACGGGTTTGGAACCTACATAGCTCCTATAGGTGTCCATTTTCAGCTGCTGAGGTCCCCATCCGTCCATATCCATAACGACCTGTACCTCGGGACGCAGGGTAATCTGCTGATAGTTGGTGATCATTTTGTCCGTCCACCGGTGCACGACGAAGACTTTTGGCGGAAGGTTGTAGGTTTTCACCAGTTTAGCCAGATATGCCGAACAAAAATTGACATCGGAAGCGTCAAAGGTACCCACGTTTTTGCCAACCCGCATACCCGGCTTCATAGCGAATTCCGCATCTATACCCAGATGTACATTGGGCATCATGAGATATTTCTCCAGAAGGGGAACCTCCGTTTGCACAGTGGAAAATCCGACCTGCACATCCAAAAAGACAATGGCGTTGATCTTGGCAGCCATATGCAGGACCGAGTCTATCTGCTTGAAGGGCATCCGGGCCCGGTACTTGCCATCCTTACCTGCCGAGCCCTGGGCAGTCACCGCAATATAGTGCAGCGCGGGCTGTACCGGAGTAGCCGGGTCAGCGGCGGCCCACTCCTTACAGGTTGCCACCAGCTTAGGTAACATGATCGAAGGAGGAAACTCGCCCAAAATGCCCATGTTCCTGGAATACAGGTTGCCATAATAGGCCACGATCCGCTTGAAAGGAAGAATAGCTCCCGGCAGCGGGTAATCCCGGTAGATCAGGAAACGGCTGGCCGGATCATTATGGACAAGAAACAACAGTTTTTTATTGTACGCCGCCGTATCCACGGGCTCCTTCGCGACAGCGGGGGGCGCGATTACCGTATCCTTGGTCACTGGCTTGGCCGCAGCAGCCACGCTATCCTTTTTCTTACCACTGTCCGGACGACCATTGCTGCAAGCCGTAAGAACGATCAATCCGCAAACGCCCGCCACGCAGGCCATCTTTAATGCACTATGTTTATATCCCATGCGTTACCTTACCTAGTTTTTAGATTTACCGGAAATGTGCCCCCAAAAAAATAGCGCATTTCCGGTAAACCGCTAATGTTTGTAGAACTTCGGCCCGCACCACCGGTGCGATCCTCGTTCGCGGCCTTGCTCAGCCGTGGACAAGCCGCCTTGGCGGCTTAGATCGGGCAAAGTTAGACGAAAACGAAGCCAGCCTTCTTTTATTTCATAACAGTTCCCTAAAAAATGTGGACAACTCCCCTCACCGCGCCACTCCCCCTTCGCGCCGACCGCAAGGCCGAAGCAGATCACCTATCTCCAATATCCCGCTCCCAGGTCCCTAAAAAAATAGTCTACTCATTTTGTAGACTAATTAAAATGTCCTATTTTTCCATTGTCACATGAGTTACGTGGCCGAACGGATAGGCGGAGGTCTGCATGACCTTTTACGAGGGTTCGACTCCTTCCGTAACTACAACAAAAAAGCCCCTTCGCAGGGGCTTTTTCTATTTTATATAAAAACTATTTCTTCGCTGGCTTACTGGAATTCTCTTTGATGAGCAATGGCTCAGGGACAATTACAGGTATACCTTTCAATCCCGGCAGATTGCTGGTCGTCGTAATCTCAAACTTCTCTGTGTCTTTCTTATTCTTTCCCATATCCAAATATACATTATTTTCCCCCTCGCACCAAATGAAACCCCAAACATACGATATATGGCACTACCGATAACAAGGCGAACAGCAGCGCGTTATAAAAATAAGAATTCTTTTTGCGTACAGCCCTGCTATTAACCTCAATGGCATTCTGTAGTTCAAAAATGTAGGTGCCTCGCAATGAATCATTCACTGTCTCTTCATTTCCAATATTTAAGAGCTCTAATTCGGTTTTATAAGATCCATAGTACTTTTTCGGCGGCTCCAAATACACAATATTCACCGGAAGTAATAGTCGGACAAAATAAACTAGCGACGTCGACAACAAAACTGCAAACACCGCGAAAACCGCATAGAACACCACCCCTTTTATATCCATCGCTACCAAATGCTGTGTCAGCGGGATCAAAAAAATGCCTAACGCCGAATAGATGAGGATGATATTTGTTAGGCGTTCGAATACTTTTTGATACAACACAGTATATTCAGCGAGCCTTTTCTCACTGATGTCGATAATATAATCCAGATCATAAAACGACTTACCCATCCGCCAATTTAAGAAGATCGGCCTGAACAATTTTCTAAAATTATCCTTTACTCGACCCTCAAACTCTTCACCGGATTCACCAACGCCGCACGCAACGCCTGCACCCCAACCGTCACAATAGTCACCAACAACAACGCCCCGCCCGCCAGCAAAAACACCCCCACCCCAACAGGCACCCGATAAGCAAAATCCTGCAACCACCGGTGCATCAAATACCAGCCAGCCGCCGAAGCAACGGCCAACGCAATCCCTACCAACACCACAAAATCCTTACCGAGCATCACCAGGATATCGCTTACCCGCGCCCCCAGCACCTTACGGATGCCGATTTCGCGTGTCCTGCGCTCCGTGGTAAACAACGTCAACCCAAATAACCCGATGCAACTGATAAACAACGTTACCACCGTGGCAATGTTCATCAGCCATTCCATCGTCTGCTCCCGCTCGTACATCTGCGCGATCTCGTCATCCAAAAAGCCGTAATCCCAGGATTCATGCGGATAAAAGGCCTTGAACTGCCGCTCCACCCGCGCCAGGATAGCCCTGGCCGATCCCGCCGGCTGCCCCCGGACATCCATTCGAAAAGCAATATCGGTACAACCCATCACGGCGATCAACAAGGGCTGAATGGGATCATGATAGGAATATTTGTGAAAGTCGGCCACCACTCCTACGATCGGCACCGACACGCCCCAGGTAGAGATCTTCTGTCCGATCGCCTGCTCCGGCCGGCTGAATCCCAACAGCTTCGACAGGCTTTCATTGATCACCAACTCCCTCAGCGAATCGCTGGCAAAGGCACTCCTTCCGGCCAGCAGCTTAATGCCGTACAGCTCAATATAGTGCTCATCCGCCTTGATCGCCTCCACGCGGATCGGCTCATTGCTCTTCGCCAAATATCGAATGGTAAACATGCCCCGGTCCGTCCCCGTCGGCGGCATGTTCTCCCTGGCAACGGCAGCAACACCCGGCAGCCGCCCGACCGCTGCTTCCAGCAGTTTGACTCTTACCATGCCCGCGCTGTCCCGGTGCTCATTCGTATTGAAATCAACGATGGCATCCGACTTAAATCCCAGATCTTTATGGAGCATGTACCCGATCTGCCGCCCGATGACCATCGTGGCAATAATGAACAGCAGCGACACCGTGAACTGAAAAACGATCAGCCCCTTTCGCAGCCACCACTTCCCGCCACCCTTTGGCGCACCTGCACCCTTCAGCGTGTCCACCGGCGAGTGGGCGCTCAGCAGCCGTGCCGGATACAGGCCCGCCAGCAAAGTCGTCACCACCGTTATCCCCATTAAAAAAAGCAGGTTCGTCAAAGCAAAAGGCTCATAGCGCAAGGCCGGCGGTACGAATCGATGAAATGCGCCAAGTACCGGCCGCACCATGGTCACCGCCCCCAGTCCCGCCAGCGTCGTAAGCAAAAAAGTCTCCACCAGCAGCTGGGCGATCAGGTTACCCCTGCCACTGCCCATGACCTTACGGATGCTGATCTCCTTTTCCCGCGTCAGCGACTGGGCCGTGGCCAGGTTCACATAGTTGACGATCGCCAGCGCCAGAATGAATAGCGCTATGCTCAATAAAGCATAAAGCGTCGATAGCTGCGAAGTCCGGATGGCGCCATCCGAAGTGCCGGGAGTAAAATGGACCGCACTCAGCGGCTGCAGCTCCACACCCGTCACCAACGGCGTCAGCCATTTCTCACGGGCGGCCAGCACCGACAACGCGGCGCCGACCTTTGCCGGGTCCGCCCACTCTTCCAGTTTCACCAACACATGTGAGGGTCCTGGAATACCCTTTTGGGGAACAGCAGGATCGAGCCACAAGGCCTGGTAAAGCCAGCTATGCGGCGCCGTGGATAACGATATGAATTGGTCATAAGGAAAGTCGGTATGCTCACTCCAATCCCGCACGATGCCGGTAACATTGACGGGAAGACTATCATTGTAAACGATCTGACGGCCGATCATCCCGTCCAACGGCCCCGTCCCAAAATACATACGCGCCAGCTTTTCCGTCACCACTACGCTAAATGGATTGACCAGGGCCGTAGCCGCATCCCCGGCCAGCCAGTCATAGGTCATGATCCGAAAATAGTCCGGCCCCGTGACGATCGGCGCAGCCGCAAAAGTCGTCTTCCTTTTCTCCGCACCGACTACGGTTGCGACGACATCGTTCAGGGTAAAATAAGGTGCGACGGTCTCTACCCCCGCGAGGTTGTTCCGGATGGCTTCCGGCAAGTCCGTCAGCACAGAAGGCGACACATGCTGCGGTTCATTTTTCAGGAATTGTTCGTAAGAATTGACCCGGTAGATGCGGTTGCGTCCGGGATGCCCGCGGTCAAAGCCAAATTCATAGTGCACGATCACCCAGATCACCAGGCAGGCGCAAATGCCTAATGCCAGCCCGAAGACGTTGACAAGCGTATATACTTTGTTTCGGACCAGCGTACGCCACGCGATGGTCCAATAGCTCTTAAACATGCTCATTCCCGTCACATATCCAATGCCGATATTCGAGCACCTTCAAAATCAATATCTTCCGCACGGCCAACCGCAAACAAATGTTCGCTTCCGATACATCGACCGTCCGCTTCACTATTGCTGCAAATACTTCAAAAACTCCTCGCGTCGCCGCCTCGACACATCCACCACATCCCCATTCTCCATCACCACCTGCCCTCCCTCGGACCGGCTGAACTTACGGATATACCGCAGGTTCACCAAATGACTGTTGTGCACCCTGAAAAACCGGTACGGCGCCAGCAACTCCTCGAAATCCTTCAAAAGCCGCGTCACCAGCGTCACCTGCCCGCTCACCAGGAAAAGCTTGGAATAATAAGAAACGCTTTCGATCCGGATGATATCGGAGATCGACAAAAACTCTAATCCATCATTGGTAGGAACCGCAATCTTATTCTCCTGTGAGCGCGGCTCGCCCAGCCCATCCTTCAACACATGCAGCCGCTCCCGCGTCTTGCTCGCCCGCGACAGGACCAGCCGGTTCACTGCCTTCTGCAAGTCGTCGATCGCGACAGGTTTCACCAAATAGTCAAACGCACTGATGCGGATCGCATCGATCGCATACTGGTTGTAAGCAGTAATAAAAATGATCTCCGCCTCATAGTCCCCCAACTCTTCAAGGATCCCGAAGCCACTCATCTTTGGCATCTCGATATCCAGGAATAACACATCGGGCTTATGATGCCGGATCAGGAACAACGCCTCATCCGGCTTCTGCGCCATGGCTACCACCTGCACCGGCTTACAGAATTCCTCCAGTTTCTGCCGGAGGTTCTTGAGGCTATTCAACTCGTCGTCGATCAATATGGCTTTCAGCACATCCTTCATCAGGCTATTTTTAAAGTTAATAATACGCGCGTACCACCGGCCTGCCCATCCTTATCTTCCAGATCGACGATCTCCAGCACCGCGTCCGATCCCTTTAACCGGTTGAGGATCTCGATCCTCTCCCGGCTAATGGCCAACCCCAGGCTCTTGTGCTCCACCGTCCGGCTCTTCCGCGTATACGCCATGCTGGCGGCACGCCCGATGCCGTTGTCTTCGATAGTATAATGGATATAGTCGCCGTCCAACCGAACCGTGATCTTCAGGTAGAGCCCTTCGCGTTCACTGGGAGCGATACCGTGTATGATGGCATTTTCCACAAACGGCTGGATCAGCAGGGGCGCCACCTTGTAGTCACCTACCAGCAAGGGAGGGTCGATCTCCGTGATATAACCAAACTTGTCCTCGAAACGCAATTTCTCCAGGTCTACATACAGTCGTATGGCCTCCATATCCCTGGACAGGGACACGACCTGCTTGCGACTATTCTCCAGGATCATCCGCATCAGGCTGGCGAATTTGTTCAGGTAGTCGCTGGCCAGCCTCTTCTCATTCTGCATGATAAACGTCTCGATGCTATTCAGGCTATTGAAAATAAAATGCGGATTCATCTGGGCGCGCAGGGCCGTCATCTCCATCTCCGTGATCTTTTGGTTGAGCTGCCCTTCCTTCCTGATCTGCCCGATCCGGAACCTCACTACCATCAATACCGCCAACGTCGCCAGCAACAGCAGCCACAGTTTGAACCAGCCGCTCTGATACCAGTAAGGCCTGACGACGATCGTCAGTGTATCCGTATTGGTGAAGGCATCGGTCAGACTACTCCCTCCTTTTACTTCCAGCACATATTTTCCGGGCTGAAGGCTGTTGAAGCTAAGATGCCCGTCTTCGCTCCGGCTCCATCCTTTGTCTCCCGGGCTCAGCCGGTAGTAGTATTGATTGGTCCCCGGCAGGTCATAGTTGATCACGTCAAAATTGACCTGTATGCTGTTGTCTTCCGGCGATACCGTCAGGGTCTTCCGTCCTTCCGCGTCTACCGCCCAGGCCGCCACCGTGTCGTGGATCACCGCTTCGATCAACCTGGTCGCGGCGCCTGCATGATAGTGCTGAATACGATCCGGCCAAAAACGGACCGCCGCATCTTTACCGCCCCCGTATACCGATCCATCCGAAGTCGAATAGATGATGCCTTCGTCAGTCCTGGGCAATCCAAGCGAATAATCAAAATGAATGACCCTGTCCTGTTCACGAAGCCAGCACCAATAGCCCGACCTGCCGATGAACCAGACATTTTGGTTCCTGTCCACACAGACACGATAAGCCCGGCCTATCCGGCTGCCTTCGGTAAGCACCCTCCGGATGGAATCCCCTGCCGGATCATAGGCAAACAGCCCATTTTCCGCTCCTATCCAGATCAGTCCATCCTTGTCTTCCGCCATTCCATAGAGCGTTGCCGTGGTCGGCCGGCCCGTCGCACCGACCTTTTTAAAGCGGTCGGTTTCCTTGTCGTATCTAAACAGTCCGGTATTAGTGGTCACCCAAACCCAGTGCCGGCTATCCTGCAAGAGATAATTCTCCTCACTGCCAAGACAGTCCGCGCAACCATTGCTATAGTGTTTTGTAAATTTATTCGACCGGGGATTAAAAACGAAGACACCCTGGCTAAAGCTCCGAACCCACCAGGTCGAATCGTTTTCCACCACGATGGTCCGCAGCCGGGGAGTTGCAAGAAGCCCCGGCGGCCTGAAAACAGACCAGCGCTGTTGTCGCAGGTCCAGTACGCTAATGCCTCCTTCCGTCGTCATGTACACCCGATCGCCCACCTGCACGAAATCAAAGGCTTCCCCGGTAGTCGTGTCCCGAAGCGGCGAATGTATGCCAGGGCCCATGGGTATACCGCCCCAGTATTGCAACAGCTTCCATTGTTTGCTGTACCAAAAGATGCCGCCGAAGTCGCGTTTGGAGATCCAGTAACCGCTGTTGACTTCTTTCATATTGTATACATAGGACAGTTTATTGGGTTGTTCGAAATCCTTGTTGATGGGGGGAAGATCGATGATGCCAAACAAGTTGTCGGAGGAAGTGGTGTAGTACACCCCATCCGATGAGGTGATCCAAAGGATGTTTTGCCTGTCCACGTACGGCGATGAGCTCATCATCATTGTCGTCCCGTCAAAGGGATAGATATGGATACTCAGGTCACGCTCGTCTACCAGGAGCAAGGCCGGCGTACTGCAGGCAAAGACCATATAAGGGATGCCATTGACCACCCATTCCACGCCCCCGCGAATGACCGGCCGGTCTTTGGAAGGATGGAAGAACTGCCAGCTTCCGTTCCGGGTATCGAGCAATACAATACCCTTTCCCCAACTGGATATCCAACAGCGATCGTATCGGTCAAAAGCCAGTTCCCGGATCAGCAGGTCTCCCGGATAGGGATAGTGGAAGGCCTGGACTATTTTTTTCGTGTTGGCATCCAATCTGTAAACGGTATTTTCCCGCGAGGACCAAAGTCGGCCCTGCCTGTCCCGGACGACAGCCCCGTATACACTTCGCCCGACAATTGCTTTTCCCGTATCCGAGCCGACGTCTTTGGCTTCGCGGTCATAATGCAGGCTGTCCCGGAAATGATAAAGCCCGTCGCGGGTGAACACCCAGGGCCGCTGGTCCCTGTCCAGGTAAAGAAAGGGCCGCGAAGGATCGCGGAATGAATTCGTGTCCCGTGGATCGGACGAGAAAAAACGCATATGCTGACTGACTGTGTTCAGACAAAAGAAACCCTCCGGGGTGGAACCCCAGAGATTGCCCTTCTCGTCCGGCGCCAGCATCCAGACCTGGTTATTCTGCATCGTCAGGTTGGCATCGCCGTGCGCATAAAAGGTCTTGAAGCCATATCCGTCATACCGGTCCAATCCATTCTCTGTGGAGATCCATATGATCCCCCGGTCATCCTGCACAATATCATTCACCTGGTTATTGGATAAGCCGTCCCTGTCGTTCAGATGCGCAAACCGCAGGTCCGGAAATTGCGCGATCGCCGGTTCAATCCAGATGAATAAGATAATATTGATCCAGATGCTCTTCAAAAGCGGTAGTCATTTTCTATAAAAGTAGAATTAATAACGTTAGTAGATCGAGATCTTATATATCCTGCAGCCCACCGCGTCCACCACGAATATGGTGTCGCCGGCGGGGTCCGTCACGATGCCGATGGGATAAATATACTTTCCCGGGAATGTGGTGACCGTGCCGGAAGGGGTTATCATTCGGACGGTCCCGTTGTACGAATCTGCGACATACAGGTTGCCCAGGCTGTCTATGGCAATCCCCTGGGGCCCCCAGAAGCTGGCCGCCGTTCCCGACCCGTCCGAATTCCCTTTTGTCCCACTCCCGGCCAGCACGCTGACCGTCCCCGTGGAAGCCGACCGTTTGACGATATTGTTGCCGGTGGTATTCGCAATATACAGGTTGGCGCCGTCGTCGACCGCCATGGCCGCGGGACCATTGAGCAGGGACAGGGTATCGTCGAGCTGCTGGGTACCGGTTTTGCTGATGATCTGCAGGCAGTTGGTCTCATAATTTGCCACGTACAGGTTGCCACCCCTGGCTGCGAGCGCGATAGGCTGATAGAAAGGGCTGATATTGCCGGGCAGGTTGCCCGTAGCCAGGTTGGCGCCAACAGGTGCTGTCTGGAAAGTAGTATACCAGGTAACCACATCCCAGGCGCTGCTCATCCAAAGTTCGTCTACCGAGTTATCTATCGCCACGCCGATGATCTGGTAGGTCTGAACGCCGTTGGTGCCGCTGTTGAGATCGACCGTCGATGTGACACCCATGGTCGAGAGACTGACGAGGGCGGAAGGGGTCACGATCCGGATTCGCCCGGAGGCAGCCTCCCCAACGTAGAGATTACCGGCGGCATCCATGGCCATGCCGGTCGGATAGGCAAAGCTGGCGGCTGTGCCCTGGCCATTGACCTGGTTGATAATACCACTACCGGCAAAGATGGACGAGGTAACGGTATACTGGTAGGTAAAGGCGGGTCCTGTTACCGCTTTACCACCAGTCTTGACGGTCACCGGCCCGGTGCCCGCTCTTATAGGCACCCGTACAGTCAGCACCGAATCATTTATCGTTACGATCAATGCCCCATGACCATTGAAGTATACGCTATCCTGGGCAGCCGCCGTTCCAAAATCACTGCCAGTGATGGTCACCAGGGTGGAATCCGGCCCGCTGTTTGGGCTGATGGCCGTGACGCCCAGGGTCTCCGTGGGCGGCGTGACCGGCGGGGTCACCGGCGGCGTGACAGGCGCCGGCGATGAACTTTTATTACATGAAAAAAAGAATACAGCCAACGTCATACAAGCAATTGTTTTGATCATCGCTAAAAATTTATTGGTAAGTATAAGTGATCTGTTCGCCGGTGATATTGTACGTGTTCGCAGGCGTCTGGGTCACGGCCACCGACGAAGAACTGGGCTGGTTAGCGCTGTTGTAAGTAGTGGTGTAGGTGTAACCAAGCGTCGCCGGATTGATGCCCGTCGTCGTTTGGGTCTCGGCGGTCACGTCATTGGCGTTATTGATCGGCACGCCCGGAATATCATAATAAGGGGATGCAGCGACTTTAGAATTGTAGGTGGAAGTTTGGGTGTTCGTCTGTACGCCGGCTACGAATTCGTTGAGCACCGTACTCGCTATATTTCCGCTGCTGAGCGTAAAGGTTTCCTGGGTCCAGGGAATATAGGTACCGCTGTCCAGCAGGTACAGGTTATACGATGCCACGTTGCCCGACCCGTCATAGGTGATCACCGCGCTGTCATTGGCATTTTCCGGTGTCGCCGGGATGAGCGAGGAGCCCGTCGTGGTCGCAGTCTGCACATAACCGGTGATCTTGCCGGCGGCGCTTTGAAAAGTCAAGGTCAACGTTGTCGACGAATTGTAAGTCCCGGAGCTGCCGGTGACCGACTCATTCACCGTGCCGGCGATCGAGCTCACCAGGCTACCGGAATAGGTGTAGGTGTAGCTGATGGCTGTGTTAAAAGTAGTACCCGAAAAGCTCGAAATGGTCGTCTGCTGCAGGCCGCTCAGCTGATTGCTGCTATTATATTGAAATTGGTAGACGACGCTGTCGATCGTGCCCAATGTACCGGCCTGCATGCTCAGCACTTCAGTCTTTAAAAGCCCGGCGCCACTGCCAGTGCCCGTGCTGCTCGATTTTGTTGTATCCGTGTTACTACTCGTGGAGGGGCCGGAGCTGCTGCTCTTGGAACAAGCCACCGCCGAAGCGACGATCCACACCACAATTACCAGTTTGGAAAAAATAATGCGCTTCATGTTGTTTTTCCGTAAAAGTATTGGGCTTTTACACGCCCGTGCGGACGAGCAAGTAAGTGGTCACCGCATCCAAGGGAATGGTGCGAACGGGCAGCAGCCGGCCTTGGTTAAGGTTGCCGGGCGGCTTCAGGTCGCAGGGCGGCTTCCGGCGACAGTTGTCGGATCGCATTCGGCAATGGGTCAGCATTACCGCGCAAACTCATCGGCATTTGCTCCGGCATTTGCGTCGGCGCCAGACAAGGCATCCTGTCCGGCGGCGTTTCCCTGACTGCATACCCGGTCGTAAAGGGGATCCGCACCGGGAGCCCGGACAGCACACGCGTCGGGAACCCAGACAGCGCAGGCGCCGGCCTCCCCGATCCCCTCAACGATCGCTGGAAAAAAGCCGTATCATCAGAACGCTCCGGCCCTGGCACCGAAAATTGAAAAGACTTAAAAGTTGGCGACAGATCAAGCCGCTGCCCAAAAACGAAAAGAGGCCCCGCCGCCAGCAGGAAAATAAGGGATCGTTTCATACGCCTATTTTCCGACAGGATGCAGGGCCCCTGGATTTTACATAAACGAACTGCGTTACCGCAATTTCTTATATGCATTGATCAACCCGTTGGTCGACGAATCATGGCTCGAGATCGTTTCGTCATGCGCGAGCTCCGGCAGGATCTTACCCGCCAACGCCTTGCCCAACTCGACCCCCCATTGATCAAAGGTGTAGATGTCCCAGATCACGCCTTGCACAAAGATCTTGTGCTCGTACAACGCGATCAGCTCGCCAAGCGAAAAGGGCGTGATCTCTTTTATCAGGAAGGAGTTGGTAGGCCGGTTGCCGCTAAAACCCTTGTAGGGGATCAGCTCGGCGGGGACCTTCTCCGCTTCCAGTTCCTCCTTCGTCTTCCCGTTCATGAGCGCCTGGGTCTGGGCGAAGAAGTTGCTGAGCAGTTTGTTATGATGATCGCCTAGCGGATTGTGACTAATAGCGGGAGCAATGAAGTCACAGGGGATCACGAGTGTGCCCTGGTGGATCAGCTGGTAAAATGCATGCTGGCCATTGGTACCTGGTTCGCCCCAGACCACCGGACCGGTATGCCAGCCGACAGGCTTCCCGTTGCGGTCGACGCTCTTCCCATTGCTTTCCATATTGCCCTGTTGGAAATAGGCGGCAAACCTATGCATATACTGGTCATAGGGCAGAATGGCCTCGGTCTGTGCTCCGAAGAAATTGGTATACCACAAACCGATCAGGGCCATCGTCACGGGGATATTCTGTTCAAAGGGGGTCGTCCGGAAATGCACATCGGCCGCATGCGCCCCCTTCAGCAGCGTTTCGAAATTCTCATAACCTATGGTAAGCACGATCGATAAACCGATGGCACTCCAAAGGGAATACCGGCCGCCAACCCAATCCCAGAACTCGAACATATTGGCCTTGTCGATGCCAAATTTCACGACCTCTTTCTCGTTGGTGCTCAACGCGGCAAAATGCTTGGCCACATGCGCCTCATCCTTTGCGGCTTTCAGGAACCAGTCGCGCGCGGAATGCGCATTCGTCATCGTCTCCTGCGTGGTAAAGGTCTTGCTGGCGATCAGGAAAAGCGTCTCTTCCGGGGTGACCTTCTTCAGGGTCTCCACGATATGGGTGGCATCGACATTGCTCACAAAATACGCCTGCATGCCCTCCTTCCAGTAAGGCCGCAATGCTTCGGTGACCATCACCGGGCCCAGATCACTGCCGCCGATGCCTATGTTGACGATGTATTTAATCTTCTTTCCCGTATACCCCTTCCAGGTGCCGCTATGGATCCGGGCGGCGAAATCCTTCATTTGACCCAGCACCCTGAACACATCCGGCATGACATCTTTCCCGTCGCTGTAGACAGGCGTTCCTGTAAGGTTCCGCAGGGCGGTGTGCAACACGCTGCGATTCTCGGTCACATTGATCTTTTCCCCGGTGAACATGGCCTCGGCGGCCTCTTTGACCTTGCTCTCCACCGCCAGACTCCGCAGGATCTCGAGCGTTTTTTCATTGAAAATGTTCTTCGAGTAATCGAATAAGATATCATCCAGTTTCAGGGAATGGTGGTCGAATCGGTTTGGTTCGTCCGCAAACAGGGAACGCATGTGCACGCCCTTCATCTCTTTATCGTAGTGGTTCTGAAGTTCTTGCCAGGCTTTTGTGTCTTTGGGTGTTACTTTCGGGAACATAAGATGAATATTTGATTGTTTTTGCTTTTACAAAACCGTCTTTATAATTGTTCGATCACGTCCACCACCTCGTCTGCCATTGCAGGGCTGATGTCCAGATGGGTCACAAACCGGATCTGGTTGGCGGCAATGGCGATCGCCAATATCCCTTTTTCTTTCAGCTGCTGCGCCAGCTCACGGGCGCATCCGTTCTGGTCTACTTCGAAGATAACAATATTGGTTTCCACCGGCATGATCCGCCGGACAAAATCCTTTTTCTCCAGCGCCGCTCCGATCCGCCGGGCATGCTCGTGATCCGTCGCCAGTCTGGCAACATTGTTCTCCAGTGCATAAATGCCCGCGGCCGCCATAAAACCAGCCTGCCGCATTCCCCCGCCAAACGCCTTTCTCACCCGGCGCGCCTGGCGAATGAACGCCGACGGCCCGATCAGGATACTCCCGATGGGGCACCCCAACCCCTTATTCAGGCAAACCGAAATGCTGTCAAAGACCTGCCCGTGATCGGTTGCCGTCTGGCCGGTGGTCACCAACGCGTTGAACAGCCGGGCCCCATCCAGGTGCAGCTTTAACTGGTTGTCGGTACAGACCTGTTTTATCTTTTTTATCTCTTCCAGGTCATAGCAGGCTCCCCCGCCCCGGTTGCAGGTATTCTCCAGCGAGACCAGCGAGGTCCGCGCCCGGTGCACATCGTCGGGATTTATGGATAAGGAGACCTGGGAGGCGGTGATCCGGCCAAGGTCTCCATCCAGCGCCCTGACCTGGCTGCCGGAGTGAAAGGCTATGCCTCCCCCCTCATAAATGTATACATGAGAACTCTTCTCGCAGATCACTTCGTCTCCAGGCTGTGTATGACATTTAATGGCGATCTGGTTTGACATCGTGCCGCTGGCGCAGTAGAGGGCTGCCTCCATCCCAAAAAGCCTGGCCGCCATGGCCTCCAGCATGTTGATGGAGGGATCCTCACCAAAAACATCATCCCCTACTTTGGCGGTCATCATGGCTTCCAGCATGGCGGGCGTAGGCTTTGTCACTGTATCCGAGCGAAGGTCGATGGGCATAAGTTGCTTTATGTTAGGAACGCAATTTAAGGCGAAACAGCCAGACCCCCGCCACCGCCCTCCACAAACAAAAAGGGAAGCCTTACGGGGCTCCCCTCCAATGTCAGACATCCGTCTCCAAGCTATTGCCCACCGGCCTCAGGCCATAGGCGTCGGCGTTATCGGCCTCCGGCCTCCGGCCTCCTGCCTCAGGTCATTTGCGTCGGCGTCGGCGTTGCCACTAACCTAGGACAAAGCTGTTTCCTTAATGTGATTACCCTTTTCTTTCGCGGCTTTGATGAGTTCGAGCACACGGCTGCGAACATCATCCCGCAGCCCTTCGGTTTCTCTTTCGAATATATCTTTCAGTTCATCCAATTCATCTGCTGTGACGCCGCGAAGCTGTCGCAGTTTCCGCTTCAGCGAATCCGCCGTGTCGGCGATCTTCTGACGGGTTGCGGCCCCTTCAGCCGGAGCGACAAGAATGCCGATCGCAACACCGGCAACAAGGCCGGACAGGGCGCCTATCAAAACTTTTTCAGCGTTCATAAGTATAAATTTTTGGTGAGTGTATAGACTTCGAATAAGATAGGATTTTCAAGAACCTTGCCGGAAATCGTTAAAGGTCTCCGAACAACCTACCCAGCATAAAAATGGGTAGAAACCTCCCCATTGCCCCTTGATATCGTCCAACACCCGTCCCTGAAAAAAGTTCGCATTCCTCAGATCCCGGGTCTTCATTTTTGTCATCGAAGGTTCCGTCGTTCCTACTGCCAGGTCATCGCTTCAAGCGACGCGCTATCCTTGCCTGTCACGGCCCTGGAGCCGCCCAGGCCGTCTGAGATATTGATTTCCCTGTTTTCAACATAAAGTAAGCGGACGGTATCCTTGGTAAATCGTAACACACATGTAAGCGGGTCCGGTACATTTGCTGTTCCCTTCCATGAGGTTCCAGCCAGCGCCGGCGACGGACTGCCCTGTGCCATCAAATCGCAAAAACCGACGACCAACAACGTGACCGTCATTACAATACTTTTCATAACTGTTTTTCCGTGAAATAACCCATTTTGCCGCCGGTCGCGGAGACGGCAATCGACCAATGACATCCACAATCGACCAATGGGCCTAAGTCGCGCAAGCTCGCCTGCAGCAACCTTCACGCAGCAATCGGCCGCTATCCGGCCCCCGGCGCCCCCGGCAGGAGGAGCAAACGCAAAAAGCCGCCCGGGAGGCGGCTAAAAAGAAAAAGCATCAAGTCTTTTTCAGCTTTGCTGACCGAAGTCTGCTTTGCTTACTAACCCGATGCTTTTCTGAGTCATTTTCACCATGTTTCTTTCAGTCTCCCTTTCGGTTTCCCGTCCGATTCTGGTTCCAACTTCTCACTGAAGAGCTATTTTCGTTTGACTGATTTTCGCCCCTCAATTGTAAATTAAAGATACATCAACCGATACCCGGTTTCCAAATTTTTGCGGCTTTCCTTGTCCACGCGTTGAGCACAGCATTATGCACATGTCGACTGCGAGAAATGCACACCCAGACCCGGTTAATGCACATGTTTGCGCACATTTTGCCCGCTCTAACCCATCCCGCATTATCCCTGAACCAATTTACCCTGCAACCGGCCGCGCCTACTCGGCCCTCAGATTCTCCACCGGGTTTGCCCGAGCTGCCCTAAGACTCCGCGACAACACCGTGCCCAACGCCACCAGCACCAGCCCAAGCGCCGCCCCGCCAAAGACCCACCAGGACAAGCTGGTCCGGTAAGCAAAATTGTCCAGCCATTTGTGCATCACCCACCAGGACACCGGACAGGCGATCCCGATCGCCAATAACACCGGCCGCAAGAAGTCCTTGGACAGCAAGGCACCTATGGACGCCACGCTGGCCCCCAATACCTTCCTAATGCCGATCTCCCGCATCCGCTGTTGCGCACTAAAGGTGGCCAGGCCAAACAGGCCCAGACAGGAGATCAGGACAGTGATCACCGTAAACACGCTAACCATACCTGCCAATCGATCCTCCAACTTCAGGTTACTGTCAAAAGCTTGATCCAGGAACTGATATTCAAACGGCGTCCTGCTATCGAATGAGGTGTAGATCTTTTTGATGGCCTCCAGCAATGTCGGCACATTGACGTGCGGCTCGATCCTGACGTACAAACAACCGCCGTAAGCCGCATCAAAGAACTTGTCCGCGTCAGGTATGATATCAAATTCGAAAGGCTCGATCTGCATATGTAAGGATTTGAAATTAAAATCCTTCATCACCCCTGCCACCGTGACCATTTTCTCGCCGACCTTTATCTGCCTTCCCATAGCAGGACTACCAAGCCCAAAAGCTGCCACCGCCGTTTCATTCAATAGAATGTGTTGCGGATCAAGCCCGGCCTTCCCCACAGGTTCTTCCTTCCATTTTATTCCTAGCAGCGGTATAAGCGTACTGTCTACAAACATACCATTTAGTGGCACCGGCGCCTTTCCGGGAACATCGACCATTTGTATCGTCGTGCCCTGGAATAATTTGAACGAAGGCCCCGTCGCCACCTTGACAACCGCCGGTATCGTCGCGACCGCCTGCTTATAAGCGCCATAATGTAACATGGTCGACCCAAACGGCAGGATCACTACGTTCTCCCGGTCAAATCCGATCTCGGTGTGGCGCATGTGATAGAGTTGTTTGCCGATCACAAAACTCCCGATCGCCAGCCCCATCGAGATCGTGAACTGCAGCACAATGAAGCCCTTGCGCACCCGCTCTCCTCCCAGTTGCCTGCTCATCTTGCCATATAGCACGGCCACGGGACGAAACCCTGACAACACCAGGGCCGGATAACTACCGGAAACGGCGATCACCAGTAACAATAAACCCATAAAAGTGCCAATAACGACGGGCTCGCCGATAAAACGACGGTCAACCGGCACGCCGATCAAATGAAAAAAGTAAGACCGGAACAGCAGGAACAAAATACCCCCCGCAAAAAAAGACAACAGGGTGAAGACTGTTGACTCAACATAAAATTGCGCCGCGATTCGCGGCCTTTGCGCCCCCAGGACCTTCCGCACACCCACCTCCTTCGCCCGGATGGCCGACCGGGCAGTGGACAGGCTCATATAGTTGGCAAGCGCCAGCAACAGGATCAGTCCCGCCACCAGACTAAACACATCCAGGTAACGCGTGTTCACTACTGCCGACGCGCCTTTCAAATGAGTATCTGCCAGGGGTAACAACCCATATTGGTGCGTATCCTCCATGCCGTAGCCGGTTTCGGTCTGTCGTATCTCCTTTGCCTCTGCGCGCATCGACAACCGGGCAAGGCTCTCCTCAACCATGTGAACATCCGCCCCGGAATTTAGCAGCAGCCATGTCTTAAAACTTCCTCTATGTACCTGCTGATCCGCCAAATAAGGTTTGAATTTTTCAACCGCAGGCAGCGAAGAAAGCGAAACGATAAAGTCGAATTGGCTGCTGGAATTGGAAGGCGGATCGGCCGTAACTCCCATCACCTCCAACTGGTATTTTTCATCCATGACCAGGGTCTTGCCAACCGGATCGGCGGCGCCGAAATATTTCTTTGCCGTCTTCTCCGTCAGCACCACAGTATATGGTCGCGCCAGGACGGTTGCAGCGTTCCCTCTTAACAACCGGAAACTAAAAAAAGAAAAGAAATTACTGTCGGCAAACCAAAGATCATATCCTTCCCGAAAATGCGCATCGGCCAGCCCTGGATTGCGAAGGTCGACACCCAATTGATTCTGAAAGACTCGGACCATCGATCCAACGGCAGGATCACTCTGGCGGATCATCGGTCCCGTCAAATAGCTCTGCCCATAGTCTGGCCAGGACGAATTCCCAAATTTTTCCGTTGTGGACACCGCATATATCCGGCTGGCATTTTTATGCCATCCATCATAGCTGTGCTCATGAAGCACGTACACCATAACGGTCATGGCGACCGCGATCCCGATGGCGAGACAGCCCACATTGATCAGGCTGTACAATTTGTTCCGGCGAATGATCCGCAAAGCGAGTAGTAGATAATGCTTCAACATAGCCATAAGTGTGTAGGTTATTGTTTATTCCAGCGGCAAACCGAGATCCGCCGACACAAAAACCTGCCAGCACAAATCCGCGACCCACCCTTCAAAATTTCTCGTTCTTCAATTTTATAGTTTAGAGACAAGAAACTATACATCTTAAGTCCACTTCCTTGTCCAGGAACTATAGTTTTGCCACCCTCTTTTTCTGAAGACCCCCTCAAACAGCATGCGCGCACTCCTTCTCCGTCCGCCCCTCACGCCATGCCCACCCCTCTATTCCGTCCTCAAATTCTCCACCGGATTCGCGCGCCCGGCCCGCAGACTCCGTGACAAGACCGTCCCCAGTGCCAGCAGCAGCAGACCCAGACCCGCCGCCGCAAAGATCCACCAGGACAGGGATGTCCGATAGGCAAAATCCTCCAGCCATTTATTCATCACCCACCACGACAACGGACAGGCGATCAGCACGGCCAGGAAC
>Ga0302315_10001684_pt1 | contig 21897 bp, 15 predicted proteins | sample III_Palsa_N3_1_FD_200532 | JGI IMG/M metagenome (GOLD analysis project Ga0302315, IMG submission 200532) | Peat permafrost microbial communities from Stordalen Mire near Abisko, Sweden - III_Palsa_N3_1 | ecosystem: Environmental > Terrestrial > Soil > Palsa > Peat permafrost | place: Sweden...
GGAGGATTTCGGCACAGAGGCCGGCTGCCCGGAAGGCGACGGCGGTGGGGCGCGGGCCTCGGCTGACGTAGTCGCCGGTGAGCAGGACGAGTTCCGGTTTGAGGGCGTTGATGCGGTCGACGGCTTGTTCGAGGAACCAGGCCTCGGTGTACTCCTCGAGGTGGATGTCGCTGAGCTGGACGAAGCGGAAGCCTACGAAGGCGTCGGGGAGATTGACGATGGGGAAGGTGCGGTGGGTGACTTCCAGCTCGTGGCGGCCATGGGTGCCGGAGTAGGTGGCCAGGCCGAGACCCGCGGCCGCTCCGCCAATCATGAAAGCGCGGCGCGTGAGGTGGTGCGGATCTGGATGCGGATCTGCGTGTGGGTCTGGGTGAAGACCTGGGCGTGACCGGTGGGGCATAGTCCATGATACCGGGCGGGAGGCTTCGTGGCCCGGTACGAGGGTAGAATCGTGAATGATGAATGAAAGTACACGACGCCGGGCGGCGATGCGGGCAGCCGCAGTTGCAGGGGTAGAAGCGCTGCTGGTGACGCATCCGCCGGATGTGCGTTACCTGACCGGGTTTACGGGGTCGAGCGCAGCGCTGGCGATGGCGGGCGGGCGGGCGGTCCTGTTTACCGACGGTCGCTATAAGGCGCAGGCGCGGGCTGAGACGAAGGGACTGCGGGTGGTGGTGGAGCAGAGAGCAGCGACAGCGTCGGCTGCGGAGTGGCTGGGGGCGGCGGCCGTTGGGCTCTGTGGGTTCGATTCCGCGCAGACGACGGTTGCGGCGCTGGGGCGGTTGCGGAAGGCGATCCCTGGCACGAAGCGGCGAGGATTTTTTGTGGGCGTAGAGGGGCTGGTAGGCAAGCTGCGCGAGGTGAAGGACGCGGACGAGATTGCGCGGCTGCGACGGGCTGCGGATCTGGGATGCAGGCTGTTTGAGGGGGTGCTGGAGTATCTGGTTGCGGGGGCCACCGAGACGGAGGTTGCGGCGCGGCTGGAGTTCAAGGCGCGGATGGCCGGGGCGGAGGCGATGAGCTTTGAGACGATTGTGGCCAGCGGGGTGCGGTCGGCGCTGCCGCATGGGCGGGCGAGCGGGGCGAAGCTGCCGAAGCGGGGGTTCTGCACGCTGGATTTTGGGGTGTTGCTGGAGGGGTATTGCTCGGACATGACGCGGACGGTACACCTGGGGAAGGCGAGCCGGAGGGAGTCGGACGTGTATCATTCGGTGCTGGAAGCACAGGAGGCGGCGGTTGCGATTGTGGGGCCGGGCGTGACGTGCGGCGAGGTCGATGAAGCGGCGCGGTCGGTGCTGCGGAAGGCGAAGCTGGATAAGTATTTTTCGCACTCCACGGGGCACGGCGTTGGTTTGGAGATTCACGAAGGGCCAAGGTTGGCCGCGAAGCAGACGCAGGTGCTGGAGGCAGGGATGGTGATTACGATCGAGCCCGGAGTTTATCTTTCACCCAAAGATGGCTCACGCGCCGGAGAGTTTGGGATTCGCATCGAAGATATGGTGCTGGTAACCAAGGACGGTGGTGAGGCGTTGACGAGGGCGAGTTCGAAGAGGTTGATGGAATTGTAGTGAGGGCCCTCAAGGGTTCAGGGCCCAGGGTTCGGGGCCCAGAAGACAAGATAGAGGAGTTGGGAATGGATGGAGATGATTTGAAAGAGTTGAGCGAGCTGGTGGAGTTTTTGAAGAGCCAGGGGATCGCGGAGTTCGAGTTGGAGCGGCCGGAGCAGAAGGTCAAGATCAAGTTTGCCGGGGAAGCCGCGGCGGGCGTCGATATGGGCCAGTTGGCGCGGCTGATGGCTGCGGGTGCGCCGGCTGTGATCCCGGCTGCACCGGTGGCGAGCGTGCAGGCGGTTGCGACGCCGGCTCCCGTGGCTGCTGCGGCAGTCGATCCTCATGCTGGGGCGCATATTGTGAAGTCGCCGATTGTGGGGACGTTTTACGATGCGCCGTCGCCGGATGCGGACGCGTTTGTGGCGGTGGGCGACCAGGTGGAGACCGGTAAGGTGCTGTGCATCGTGGAAGCGATGAAGCTGATGAATGAGATTGAGTCGGATGCCAGTGGCGAGATTGTGGCGGTGCTGGTGAAGCCGGGGCAGCCGGTGGAGTATGGGCAGCCGCTGTTTGCGATCAAGGCGCGGTAAAGACAGTGAGTAAGTAGTAGTGAGTAGAGGACAGCGGAGGGGTTTTTCACTACTCCTTACTACTTACTCACTACTCACTCTTCTAAAGGGACAGGAATGATTCGTAAGGTATTGATAGCGAACCGTGGGGAGATTGCGCTGCGGGTGATTAGCGCGTGCCAGGAGATGGGTATACGGACGGTGGCCGTGTACTCGGAGGCTGACCGGAACAGTCTGCATGTGAAGTTTGCGGATGAGGCTATCTGCATTGGGCCGCCTCGATCTTCGGAGAGCTATTTGAATGTGCCGGCGGTGATCTCCGCGGCGGAGATTGCGGGGGCGGATGCGGTGCATCCGGGGTACGGGCTGCTGAGTGAGAATGCGGCGTTTGCGGAGGTGTGCCGGGCGTCGAATATTAAATTTATCGGGCCGCCGCCAGAGGTGACGCGGATGATGGGCGAGAAATCCACCGCGCGGCAGACGATGAAGAAGGCCAAGGTGCCGATCCTGCCTGGGTCCGATGGCGTGATCGAGAACGAAGGCGCGGCGCTGGAGTGGGCGCAGAGTGTGGGGTATCCCGTGATCCTGAAGGCCGTGGCCGGTGGCGGCGGGCGCGGGATGAGGATATGCCGGTCGAAGGAAGAACTGCCGGGGATGTTTCAGTCGGCGTCGACTGAGGCGTTGAATGCGTTCAGCAACGGCGATCTTTACATGGAGAAGTTTATCGAGCGACCGCGGCATATCGAGTTCCAGGTGCTGGCCGATGAGCATGGCAATGTGATGAGCCTGGGAGAGAGAGAGTGCTCGATCCAGCGGCGGCATCAGAAGCTGATTGAAGAGGCCCCGAGCTTGCAGATCACTCCTAAACAGCGGGAGAAGATGGGCGACGTGATTAAGAAGTCGCTGAAGGATATTGGGTATTGGAACGCCGGGACGATTGAGTTCTTGATGGATGAGGATGGGTCGATCTACTTCATCGAGATGAACACCCGCATCCAGGTCGAACATTGCGTGACCGAGATGGTGACGGGCGTCGATCTGGTGAAGGCGCAGTTGCGGATTGCGTCGGGAGAGAAGCTGCACGATATTGTGCCGAAGCTGCCGCCGATCAATGGGCACGCGATCGAGTGCAGGATCAATGCGGAGCATCCGGAGAAATTTACGCCGAGCCCGGGGAAGATTACTGTGTTCAATGTGCCCGGAGGGAATGGAGTTCGTGTCGATACGGCGCAGTATGCGGAGGGTGTCGTCCCGCAGTATTACGACTCGTTGATTGCCAAGCTGATCTGCCACGGCAAGGACCGCGAAGAGGCGATGAATAAGATGCAGCGGGCGTTGAGCCAGTTCGTGGTGGAGGGGATTCATACGTCGATACCGCTGCATCAGCGGATCTTTGCGGATGAGGAGTTCCGGTCAGGGCAGTTCGATACGAAGTTTATGGAGCGGTTTCTGGAGCGGCAGAAGGCCGACGCGAAGTAGGCGACGTGACGCTCCCGAGACTGTATGCCATCGTCGACAAAGAGACTCTGAATGCGCGGGGTGTGCGTCTGGCCGAGTTTGCGCGGGAGTTGCGCGATGCCGGCGTAACGCTGTTGCAGTATCGGGACAAGTTGGGTGGGCCGCAGGAGATTTTGCGGGCGGCGGCGGAGATTTCAGCGGTGTTTGCGGGATTGGAGGCGACGCTGATTCTGAATGACCGCGCCGATCTGGCGGTGCTGGCGGGGTGGGGTGTACATGTGGGGCAGGGGGATTTGGGCGTTGCAGCAGCGAAGCGTGTGCTGGGTGTGGGCGAAGAGCGGGAACGCAGAGGTCGCGGAGGTATCGCAAAGGTCGCAGAGGGCGTTGTGGGTGTGTCGACGCATGATGTGGAGCAAGTGAGAGTCGCTGAGAAGGGTGAGGCGGATTATGTGGCGGTGGGGCCAGTGTTTGGGACGTCGACGAAGCTGGATGCAGAGACGGTGGTGGGGCTTGAAGGGGTCCGGCGGGCTCGGGCGTTGACGACGAAACCGCTGGTGGCGATTGGGGGGATTACGCTGGGGAATGCTCGGAGTGTGGTGGAGTCTGGGGCGGATTCGGTGGCGGTGATCTCTGGGTTATTCGTGCCGGGACGGACGGTGGGTGAGGTGGCACGGGACTTTCTGGAGATTTTGCGGTAGGTTGGGGGGAACGTGATTCCTCCTGAGGCTGTGCCAGTACAAGAAGCAGATCTCTCCACTGCGTCTTCGCAAAAGCGCGAAGACTTCGGTCGAGATGACAGTGGTGTGGGTACAGTTAGTGCGCCGAAGTTCGTGCAGGGCATGGGGTTGTTTTCGGCGACGGCGATTGTGATGGGGTCGATGATCGGGTCGGGCATTTTTATTGTGCCGGCGGATATGAGCCGGGTGCTGGGGTCTCCGGCGCTGTTGATTGCGGCTTGGCTGGTGACGGCGGCGATGACGGTGATTGGCGCGCTGAGCTATGGGGAGTTGGCCGCGATGATGCCCAAGGCGGGTGGGCAGTATGTGTATCTGCGCGAGTCGCTGGGGCCGATTTGGGGGTTTCTGTATGGGTGGACGCTGTTTACGGTGATCCAGACCGGGACCGTGGCAGCGGTGGGTGTGGCGTTTGCGAAGTTTCTGGGAGTGTTTTTTCCGGGTGTGAGCCAGACGAATTGGATCTGGCATGTGGGGTCGGGCAATGTGGGGCTAAGTACTGCGGGGTTGGTGGCGATCTGCGTGCTGGTGCTGCTGACGTGGACGAATACTCGGGGGATCAAGTTGGGCGCGGCGGTGCAGAACGTTTTTACCAGCGCGAAGGTGCTGGCGTTGGTGGGGGTGATCGCGGTGGGGGTGGTGGCGAAGAATGCGGCGGCTGTTGCGGCTAATTTTGGACACAACTTTTGGAGTCTTGGCCCTACTAGCGCTAAAGGAGCCGTGTTCGGCCCAGCACTTCTTACCTATCATCGGGCGGGGCTTGTAGAGATTATCGTCAATATCGCTATTCTTCTGGCGGTGGTGCAGGTGGGGTCGTTGTTTTCGAGCGACGCTTGGAACAACGTAACGTTTACGGCAGGGGAGATCAAGAACCCGAAGCGGAACCTGCCGCTGTCGCTGGCGATTGGGACGGGTGTGGTCTTGCTGCTTTATATCGCTTGCAACTTTGTTTACCTGAGTGTGCTGCCGATGGCGGCGATCCAGTCTGCGCCGCAAGACCGGGTGGCGACTGCGGTAATGCAGGCGGCGTTTGGCGGCCTGGGTGCGAAGTTGATGGCGGCGGCGATTCTGGTGTCGACGTTTGGGTGCGTGAATGGGATGCTGCTGGCGGGAGCTCGCGTGTATTACGCGATGAGCCGGGATGGGCTGTTCTTCAAGAGCACGGGCGTGCTGGATGCGAAGACCAAGGCTCCGGTGAATGCGCTTTGGATGCAGTGTGCGTGGGCTTGCCTGCTGTGTTTGAGCGGGCAGTATGGGAATCTGCTGGACTATGTGATCTTTGCGGTGCTGGTGTTTTATGTGCTGACGATTGTGGGGTTGTTTGTGCTGCGGAGGACGCGGCCGGAGGCGGTGCGGCCGTATCGGGCGATTGGGTATCCTGTACTTCCGGCGATTTACATTGTGATGGCGGTTTGGATTTGTGGTGTACTGTTGCGATATAAGCCTCAGTACACATGGCCAGGATTGTTGCTGGTTTTGCTCGGGGTGCCGGTGTATTGGATTTGGCAGCGAAAACAGACAGCAGACAGTAGAACGTAGACAGAAAACGGAGAGACGAGACGTATGGCGAATTTGTTGGCGATCAAGCCGTTGGCGACGATTCTTGGCGAGGCGGCGGAGACGGGCGAGGGTACGCTGAGGCGATCTCTGGGCGTAGGCAACCTGATTACGCTGGGTATCGGGGCCATTATCGGCACGGGAATTTTTGTGCTGACGGGGCAGGTGGCGTCGGCTTACTCGGGGCCGGGTGTGGTATTTACGTTTATTATCGCGGCGATCTGCTGCGTATTTGCCGGGCTTTGCTATGCGGAGTTTGCGGCGATGATCCCGGTGGCGGGGTCGGCGTATACGTATGGGTATGCGACACTCGGAGAGATTTTTGCGTGGATCATCGGGTGGGACTTAGTGCTGGAGTATGCGTTTGGGGCCGCTACGGTCTGCTCCGGATGGAGCGGATATGTGTTGAGTCTTGGGCAGGACTTTGGACTGCGGCTGCCGCCGGCACTGGCTGGTGTTCCGGGGTCGGTGTTTGTGCAGTGGAATGGACACTGGGAGCTGCTCAACAATGCGATGAGGGACCGGCTGGCGCTGGTCCATGTTGACCCGATGACGCTGCCACAGCAGCATGGGGTGTTCAACCTGGTGGCGTTTCTGGGGATCATGTTTGCGACGACGGTGTTGATCATCGGGATCAAGGAGTCTGCGAACTTCAACAGCTTCATCGTGGTGGTGAAGGTGGCAGTGCTGATCGTGTTTGTCGGCGTGGGCGGCTATACGCTGCTGACGCGGCCAGAGTTGCTGAAGGCGAATTGGCATCCGTTTGTGCCGCCGAATGTGGGTGGTTTCGGGCATTTTGGATGGTCGGGTGTATGCCGAGGAGCTGCTGTGATCTTCTTTGCCTATATCGGCTTCGATGCTGTTTCCACCGCGGCGCAGGAGTCGAAGAACCCGAAGCGGGACATGCCGATTGGCATTCTCGGCTCGCTGGCGATTTGCACGGTGCTATACATCCTGGTGGGGTTGGTACTGACGGGGCTGGTGAACTACAGGCATCTTGGTGTGCCGGATTCTCTGGCCGTAGGCATGGATGCCACGGGATTCCGGTGGGGCTCGCTGCTGGTGAAGGTGGGAGCGCTGGGCGGACTGACGAGCACGATGATTGTGATGTTGCTGGGGCAGAGCCGGGTGTTCTTCTCGATGTCGAAAGACGGGTTGCTGCCGAAGATGTTTTCGGCGGTGCATCCGAAGTTCCGGACGCCATGGATTTCGTCGCTGACGGTTGGGCTGGTGGTGGCGACCTTCTCGTCGTTGATTCCGCTGGCACAGCTGGGCGAGATGACGAGTATCGGGACGCTGCTGGCCTTCATTATTGTGAGCGCCGGAGTGTGGGTGCTGCGGGTGCGGAGTCCGGAGCTGGCGAGGCCGTTCCGTGCGCCGTGGATGCCGGTGACGCCGATCCTTGGAATTGTTTTCGCTGTATTGATGATGGCATCGCTGCCGTTGATCACATGGTATCGGCTGTTTGGCTGGCTATTTGTGGGACTGCTGATTTATTTCTTCTATGGCCAGCACAATAGCCGGGTGCAGAAGGGCCTGCCTCCAGTGCCTTCGGAGTAAGGTTTTGTGCGCTTACGACATGGCTGATTGACGGAGCAAGTTTTCTTCCGTTTGTTGGACCAATTTTGTTGATTGGGCTGTGGAAATCTGTTACATCTCTACGTATCGCAACAAGATATGAGATGTTGGCAGGGGACCGAAGCAGAGTTTCAGCGGCCGATTGCCTCCCTCAGAACGACTTTCTCCGAGGATGGTTCAAGCATGACCTGCAAGACTTGCCAGACCCCAGCGATGGCGTCGTTTCCCGCCGACGTGCGGTTTTATATCAACGGATCGCTCACCATGAGCGCTCCTCCGTTGAGCCCCAGTCCGAAGGTGATGGTTTGCCTGAGCTGTGGATCGTCGGAGTTCACGGTGCCGCCGACGTGGCTGGCGTCGGGATGGTTGCGGCCGATCGAGATTCCGGCGGCGTTCCCAAACCTGGTACAGCAGACGGCGGAGTAGGCTTCTTCGTCGCCGACTGGTCGATGCTGAGGACTGCGGCGTGAGCTAGCGGATATCGTGAATGCTGGCGGCGCGGTGGCTGGGGCCGTCGGAGGCGACCGAGCCGTCGCGGATGCTGATGATGCGGTGGGCGAACTCGGCGATGTCGGGTTCGTGGGTGACCAGGACGATGGTGTTGCCCTTGGCGTGGAGCTCGTCGAAGAGGGCCATGATCTCGACGGAGGTTTTGGAGTCGAGGTTGCCGGTGGGCTCGTCGGCGAGGATGATGCTGGGGCGGTTGACGAGGGCGCGGGCTATCGCGACGCGCTGGCGCTGGCCTCCGGAGAGCTCGTTGGGCTTGTGCATCATGCGCTCGCCGAGGTTGACGGAGGTGAGGACCTCCTTGGCGCGGGCGATGCGCTCGGCGGCGGGAGTGCCGTTGTAGATCAGCGGGAGCTCGACGTTGTGCAGGGAGGTGGCGCGGGCGAGCAGATTGAAGGTCTGGAAGACGAAGCCGATCTCTTTGTTGCGGATGCGGGCGAGCTCGTCGTCGTTGAGGTCGGAGACGTCGTGGCCGTTGAGCCAGTAGGTGCCCTGCGAGGGGCTGTCGAGGCAGCCGATTAGATTCATCAACGTGGACTTGCCTGAGCCGGAGGGGCCCATGATGGCGACGTACTCGTTGTGGCGGATGCGGATGTCTACGCCGCGCAGGGCGTGGACCTGCTGGTCGCCCATCTCGTAGGTCTTCCAGAGGTTGTCGGTGACGATGACGTCGCCGGGGTGGGGGCCGTCGGCGTTGGCGCCGATGCGGTCTTGTTCGGGGGTGATGACGGGAGTGTCGAGGGCCATGGGGTTCTCCGTGGTGGTGCTGGTCTTGCTCGTGCGAGGGTTTGTGCGACCCCACCCATGACGATAAAGCTGTCATGAACGGGCCACCCGGCTATTGAGTGGGCCACCCGATATTTGTTAGCTGCTGGAGTCGTCGGTGGTGATGGGTTCGACGGAGTTGTCGCGTTTGACGGCGATTCCGCTCTTGAGAGTGCGCAGGACCTTGTAGCGGCCAGTGACGATCTCGTCGCCGACTTTGAGGCCGGAGAGGACTTCGATGTCAGTGGAACCGGTGACGCCGGTGGTGACCGGGACAAAGTTCACGCGCAGGGTTTTCTTCTCGGTGGTGAGGATATAGACGCCCTGGGTGAGCGTGGGCTTGACGGTTGTAGAGACTGCGGTGGTGGGGGTCTTGCCGTGGTTCTTGAAGAGGGCCGTCTCGCTGCTGAGTTCCCGCTGTACGAGCGCCTGGATGGGGATGGTGAGGGTGTCCGGCTTGTTGGAGGTGGTGATCCGGGCGTTGCAGGAGAGGCCTGGGCGGAGGTCGTCGCTGGTCTGGTCGAGGGTGACGACGACCTTGAAATCCTTGGCCTCTTCGGTGCCGGTAGTGGACTGCGAGGTGGCGACGCCGGTTGTCCGCAGCAGGGCCTGGTCGCCGACTTCGGTGACGTGGCCTTTGAAGATCTTGCCGGGCAGGGCATCGACGGTGACGTCGGCGGGCTGGCCGAGGGCTACGTTGACGATGTCGGTTTCGTCGACTTTGACCTCGGCGGTGATGTTGGACATGTCGGCGAGGGTCATTAATGTCGAGCCTTCGGCGTTCTGGATGCCGAGGACGACAGTCTCGCCTTCGCGGACGGGGATGTTGGTGACGAGGCCGTCGAAGGGAGCACGGGAGACGGTCTTGTCGAGGGCGTCGTAGTTGGCGCGCTGGCTGGCGACGGCCTGATCGACGTGGCCGCGCTGGGAGTCGGTCTGGGCCTGGGCCTGGGCGACGGCGGCCTGGCGCTGGGCGAGGGTGGCGACGGCCATGTCATAGGCGGCTTTTTTGGCGTCGTAGTCCTGCTTGGCGATGAGCTTGTCTTCGTAGAGCTGTTTGGAGCGGCCGAAGTCGAGGGTCTTCTGCTCGAGGTCCGCCTTGGCCTGGGCTACATTGGCGACGGCGGTTTTTTCGGCGGCGACGTAGGAGGTGACGTCGGTCTTGGAGGCTGCGATGGTGGCCTGCTGGGCGGCGACGGTGGCCTCGGGCTGGACGCTTTCCACGGTGGCGAGGACTGTGCCGGCTTTAACGTGGTCGCCCTCTTTGACGTAGAGGTGGGTGATGCGGCCAAAGGAAGTGGCGCCGACGTTGACGTAAGTCTTGGGCTTGATCTGGCCGGTGCCGCTGATGGTGGCGATAAGGTCCGAACGCACGGCCTTTCCGGTGGCCACGGGGGTGACGCTGGCGCGGCTGAAGTAGATCGTGCCGGAGACGATGCCGGCAAGGACCAGGACCACAAGGACGATCAGGAGAATCTTTTTAAGGCTCATCGCTGCTTTCTACGTCTGCGCAAACAAAGGCGCACGCTTGGATTGTGCTGCTGTACGGGCTGTGATGCTTTACCGACAAGGAGATACGCTGTGTCCCGCGGTTTAGTTCCGTGCATGGTTTCGAACTGGGATTCGAGCTTGGTTTCGGAACGGATTCCGTCTTGCGGCAAACAGATGGCGGAGCCCTGTACAGGGAGTCCATCCGATAGCTTCGATGATAGCAGCGAGAGGCGACTGGGAGCCGGCTGGGAGTGTCAATTTGTATCTTGTGGAAGGTTGGCCCGGAGCATAGAATGGATAGGTCAAGGTTGAAGGAGTCCGGCCCCTTATGCAAGTGCGATTTGTTCTTTCGGCAGTAACACTACTGGCGCTTTCGAGCGTGAGCACGGGTATGCGTGCGCAGACGCCGCAGGGGCAGGTCGATCCGGTGACCGGGTCGGTAAAAGACAACGGCGAAGTGGTGAAGACCGCGCCGGTGGTGGAGAAGCCCGATCCTCTGAAGCGGCGGCTGAGCGACAGCCAGGAAGCGACCCGCAAACAAAATACGAAGAACGAGCTGAAGGGTTCGTACAAGACGTGGCTGGACCAGGATGTGCGGTGGATCATCACCGATGAGGAGGCCAAGACCTTCAAGAGCCTGTCCAACGATGAGGAGCGGGACTCTTTCATCGAGCAGTTCTGGCTGCGGCGGAATCCGGATCCGGAGTCTCCGGAGAATGAGTTTCGGGATGAGCACTATGCGCGCATCGCGTATGCCAATGAGCACTTCGCGGCGGGCAAGCCGGGCTGGATGACGGACCGCGGCCATATCTATATCTCGTTCGGCAAGCCGGACAACATCGACTCTCATCCTTCGGGCGGAAACTACCAGCGGCCGATAGAAGAGGGTGGCGGCGAGACCTCTACGTTTCCCTTCGAGATATGGCATTACCGGTACCTGCCGTCGGTTGGCGACAATATCGACATCGAGTTCGTGGACAGCTGCATGTGCGGGGATTACCACGCGACCATCGACCGGTCAGAGAAGGACGCGTTGAAGTATGTTCCGGGCGCGGGCCAGACGGAGTATGAGCAGGAGGGGCGGTCGACCAAGGCGGACCGCTTCAAGGGCGGCGGACTGGAGCAGTTGGGCGATGGGCCGATGGCCGCGGGCCAGCAGAGCAAACAGTTCGACAGGCTGGACACGTTTGCGAAGATCTTCGCGCCGCCGCCGGTGAAGTTCGCCGACCTGGATGAGTTCCTGAGCAAGGCCAAGGTGCTGAACGGGCCGCCGTTCCTGTTCGACGTGCGCACGGACTATGTGAAGCTGACCAACGATACTTTTATGGTGCCGTTGACGCTGCAGATCCGCAACAGCGATGTCACCTACGTGACCAAGGACGAGTACTCAGTAGGGACGGTGAACATCCGGGGCCGGGTGAGCAACATTACCAACCATATTGTGCAGACCTTTGAAGATACGGTCACGGTGACGAGCCCGGCCGATCTGCTGGAGCAGAAGAAGAACAATGTCTCGATCTACTGGAAGGCGCTGCCGCTGCCTCCGGGACGGTACAAGGTGGAGATAGCGATCAAGGACGCCAATAACCCAGACCATGTAGGGGTGTGGCGGCGGAGCGTGGATGTGCCGAAGTTCGATGAGGACCGGCTGTCGTCGTCGTCGCTGATTCTGGCGGATACGATGGAGCGGGTGCCATCCAAGAGCATCGGTACGGGCAACTTCGTGATCGGGAACACGCGGCTTACCCCACGGGTGCCGGCGACCATCAGTGCGCCGGTGACGTTCCATCGTAACCAGAACCTGAACTTCTGGATGCAGGTGTACAACCTGGGCATCTCGGACAGCACGAAGAAGAACGATGCAACGATCGAGTACCAGGTAGTGGATACGGCGACCAAGGCGCAGGTACTTTCGTTGGAAGAGACGGCGGCGAAGTTGAATCCGAACGCTGACCAACTTACGCTGGAGAAGACGATGCCGCTGGCGATGTTGCAGCCGGGCAGCTACCAGGTGACGATCAAGGTGAATGACGGCGTGTTGAAGCAAAATATCTCTGTTTCAGCGCCGTTTACTGTCGTACAGTAGAAGCACAACAGCAGTAAGAGCACAGCAGTAGTACAAGGATGTCTGCCCAAAGCCACGCGGGACCTCAATTGCGATGGCTGTATTCGAGCAGATGACGGCGTTTCGGCGCAGGCCGGGACGCATTTTCGGGGAGCCGGGCGCGCGCAAAGTTTTCGATGAGGGCGCGGTTGAAACGATCTGTACCAGGTCTGATACTCGCAGTAGCGTTCGGCATGTCCGGACGATGCCTTGCCGCGCTGCCCGATGCCGCGGTACGCGGCGTGGTGCGCGACGCCCATGGGACTGCCCAGATGGGGGCGCTGGTTGAACTGCTGTCCGCGGACGCGAGTACCGTGGCGACCGCGTTTACGGACGATCATGGACGCTACCTGATGCTTTCGATCCTGCCGGGACGGTATCAGCTGCGCGCCAGCGCGGCGTTTCTGCTGCCTGTGACCCGCGCCAATTTGCGGTTGCAAGCCGGGGGCGAGGCCATCGTGAATGTGACGATGAGCACGCTGTTTGAAGCGGAGAGCTGGCTACCCGCGCAGAAGCGGCGCGCCGATGAGCCGGCTGACGATTGGAAGTGGACGCTGCGTTCGACCGCCAGCCGGCCACTGTTGAGGCTGGTTGACCCAGAAGACAAGTCAACAGAGATCTCCTCGAGCGCGGCAGAGGCGCATAGCAAGACGACGCAGGCCAGGGTTTCAGTGACTAGCGGGAACGGCGCTTTTGGGCAGGGCGGGGTACACCAGGTGCTGCTGATGAACCGCACGCTGGAGGACAACGATAGCGCGATCCTGCGGGTGGATGTGGCGAACCCTCCTGCGGGGTTTCCGGTGCGGCCTTCGGCGGAGGCGAGCGCTGGGTATGAGCGGCGGTCGCTGATGGGGGGAAATACGCGGCTGGTGTCGAGTTATCAATCGCATCCGGAGCTGGCGTATGGCGCGGGCGCGGGGTTGCAGGTGATGCGGCTGGCGAGTACGCAGCAGGTGAACCTGGGCGATGCGGTGATGATCGACGCCGGGACGCTGCTGAAGGCGGAGCGCCTGGCGGCCACGCGGTTCAACAGTGAGCCCTTTGCGCGGCTGATGGTGCGGCCCAGCGGGGACTTGATGATCGAGTACCGGTATGCGCAGGGACGGAGCTTGCAGAGCTCGGACGACCTGGACAAGGTGAAGCCTGCGTCGGATACTTTGACGGACGCGGCGGGACGGCCGTTGAGTTCCAAGGGGAGCCATCAAGAGGTTTCGGTGAGCCGCAAGCTGGGCGGCCGGACGGTGGCGTTTGCGGTTTACAGCGACCAGTTTTCGAATGCGGCGGTAGCGGGCAGTGGACTGCTGGACCGGAGCCTTTTGCAGGATGTTGCGATGGTCACGGACCCGACGACGGGGACGTTCCGGCTGGCTTCGAATGGGTATACGGCGCGTGGGGCGAGCGCGTCGATGGTGCAGCCTCTAACGCCTTCGCTGGCGGTATGGGGAGAGTATGACTTTGGTACAGCGCTATGGAGCGGCGGCGGGCCGGCGGTGCAGGTGAGCGATGCGGCAGCGGGGCTGGCCAGGCACAATGCACAGGCTGCGAGTGCGGCTATTCGCGGCAAGATTGTGCGTTCGGGGACTTCGCTGAAGGCCGAGTACCGGTGGCAGCCGCGGCAGACGCTGACCCAGGTGAACTCGTACAACGCGGGGCCGGATGAGGCGTATCTGGGGTTCTATCTGCGGCAGCGGTTATTGTGCGGGCGCTTTCTGCCGGGGGGCATGGATGCGGTGGTGGAGGCGACGAACCTGCTGGAACAGGGGTATCAGCCGGTGTTGGCGGCGGACGGGCATACGCTGTTTCTGGCGCAGGTGCCGCGGGCCGTGCAGGGTGGGTTGGCGTTCAACTTCTAGGCGCGTGGCGCGACATGCGGGAGAAAGGTTGCATTGAGGCGGTGCGACTAAAGTGGCATCGTGCCTGGAGTGCTCCGTTACTAGAATGTAACTACCGGCCGCCGTGCTAGAGGAAGATTGCGACGATCGTCAATTTGGAGTTAGGGCCGCTTTATGAAGAGATTCGGCTTGTTGTTGAAGAAATGGGTGCAGGGATGCTCTGCGCTGATGGCACTGTATATCGTGATTAGCCCTGGTGGCATTGCGATTCGTCTGTTTGCGCTTGGCGTAGCGGTGGGATGCCTGGAACGCTGGACGAAGAGCAGGCGGGAACTGGATGCATTTGTGCCGGCGGGAGTGCCGGTGACGAGGCAGGCTATCGAGGCGGTGTTCCGGAGTGAGCCGCGGGCTTCTTTCATGAAGATGCCGGCACGGTATCCTCGTCCTGTTTACATTCACAGGGTCACGTTTCGCTAGGCGGCGCCGCACACCGTGCAGGGTGGGGTGTCTAGCAACATCATGACCGTGGAGCTTGTCATCGGCGGCGATGTCCCGTGAAATGGAGGGATGATCTTTCGTGCGGGTTGGTTCGGATGCTTTTTGATTGTGGGGGGTGCGGCAGGGGCGCAAGGCACGGCGGCTGCGCCGAAGTATGGCGATGACAAGAGCGTTGTGATTCCGTATACGGCGAAGGCTGACTTCCAGCATCTGGATAGGCCGTTGCATGTTCGGGCGCAGATTAACGGCGGGCCGGTGGGGGAGTTTACGGTGGATACCGGGTCGGTGGGGGTGATCGTGGCGGCCGATGAGGTGCCGGGGATCGATCCGAAGGCGCCGGAAGGAAGCATTACTTATAGCTCGAGTGGGGTGTCGCTGAAGGGTGTTTGGACGAAGGCCACGGTAGCGTTTCCTGATGCGCACGGCGGCGTGGCTACTGCCGTGGTGCCGGTGCTGGCCGTGACCAGCGAGACTTGCACGGGCGAGGGGGTAAATGCGGCACATTGCCATGCTTTGGCGCATCCGCATCCGCACATGATGGGGGTCGGGTTTGGACGGGGGCAGGGATCAGGGCATCCGGAGAAGAATGTGTTTTTGAACCTGAAGGAGATGCAGGCGGGCGAGATGCGGCGAGGGTATGTGATCGCGCCGGAGGGGATCACGCTGGGATTGACCGGGCAGGTGGTGGGGACGGGTTTCGTATGGCAGAAGCTGGTGGAGAGGCCGGTTTCGCCGGACACCGCGGCGTTTGGGGCGACGCTGAAGGACTGGAATACGGCGGTGGGGTCGTTCAAGGTGGGGGCTGCTCAGGCTGGGCCTGGGATTGTCTTGATGGATACGGGGCTGACCAACATGATGCTGGCGGAGCCTGGCGGACTAAAGGGCGACGTGCCGGATGGAACGCCAGTGACGGTCGAGTTGCTGGGTGGGCAGGTGGAGTACACGTTCAACGTGGGCGATGCGAACAATGCGCAGACGCCGCGGCGGGTGAGTTGGGTGGTTCCGACGCATGGTGTGTACGTGAATACAGGGCTTCGGGCGCTGGCGAAGTATGAGTATCTGTTCGATAGCGACGGGGGATGGCTGGGGTTGCGGCCGCTGAAGCCTTAGGTAAGCGATGAGGGTGGGCATGGCCGGGGCGGTCTGCGTCGTGAGATTTTTGTCGTGAGATTTTTCAGACTATGATGTCTTCGCCTATTGAAATGGAGATTTTGCTTAGATGAAGATGACTTGCTGCCTTGGGCTGCTGCTGCTGACTGTGACGGGAAGGTCGCAGGGGCCTGCGCAGGCTTCGATTCCGGCGGGGGTGGCGATCCTGGTGGATGGGAATGCGGCGGAGCCGGTGATGGTGGCGGTGGGCGATCTGGAGCGTGACCTGGAGAATGTGCTGGGGAAGAGCTCGACCGTGTACCGGACGGATACGGCCAGCGCTGCCGCCACGAAGAAGAGCGAGACGTCGGTAAAGAATTACAAAGGCGGGCTGGTCCTCGTAATTACGGACGATGCGACGGGTGGGTCACCGTATAGCGAGGGGTTGAAGGACGCTGAGTCGCACAGTGTGAGCCTGGTGGCGGGGCAGTTGGACGCCGCGGGGCCGCAGAGGATGGTGCTGCAGGGTGCGGACATGCGGGGGACGATCTATGCGATCTATGAGTTCTCCGACTCGATTCTCGGGGTGCCTCCGCTGTACCGATGGACGGGATGGACGCCGCCGGCCACGAAGCTTTCGCAGATTGAGATTGAGCCGGGATATCGCAAGGAGTTTGCGGCGCCGGCGGTGAAGTATCGTGGACTGTTTCCGAACGACACGGATTTGTTTGCGCCGTGGACGAATGAGTATCCGGCGAGCCGCGACATGGTGCTGGAGACGATGATGCGGTTGAAGTACAACCTGATGGATGTGGGGTCGATCAGCGATGTGCCGGCGTCGGGAAACGGGAACGCGCAACAAAGTGGCGGGTTGAAGTGGGCGCTGGCCTGCCAGAAGCGCGGGCTGCTGGTGACGTTTACGCATACGGCGCCGTTTGGCGCGGGGTTTGGAGATTGGGACAAGTTTTGGAACTACAAGAATGGTGGCAACCAGCCCGGACATAAGCCGGCGAGTATCAAAGATCAGGCTGCGCTGAATACTTTCTGGACGCATTACATCAAGCTGGCGATGGCGAACCACCTGGAGACGATCCAGACGATTGCGTTTCGCGGCAATGGCGACAAGCCGTGGTGGGACAACATGCGTGCCGACGATCCGGGCAACGATGCGGCCCGGGCCGATGTGGTGGCGCGTGAACTGCAGGACCAGATGGCACTGTATAGCGAAGTGACGGGGCAGAAGGATGCACTGATGCGGCTGGTGCTTTATGACGAGATCCACGACTTTATTACCGAGCCGGGAGTGAAGTTTTTTCCGGCGAACAGTGCGGATAATCCGAACCTGATCTGGAACTTTGCGAACACGCAGCGCGACCATTTTCCAGCGGCCGATGTGCAGGGATATGGGCCGAAGGGTTATCCGAACTATGCGACGCAGATGGTGGGGAACTACGAGAACATTCAGTACACATCGACGGGATCGCATTTGACGTCGAACGAAGGGCCCTGGAAGCTCGAGGCGAATCAGCGCTACCTTACGATGAAGGCGGCGCCGGGTAAGTATGTGTTTACGATTCTGAACAGCGGTAACTTTCGTGAGTTCACGATGGAGATTGCTGCGGGCGCGAGCGTGATGTGGAAGGGAGTTGGGCCGGGCGGGTATACGACCGATAGCTTTATGCCGGCGTTTGCTGGACGGTATTTTGTGCAGGCGAGTGCGCCGGGTGTTGCCGATGCTGTTGAAATCTGCAAAGGAACGACACTTTGTACGGAGATTGCCGGAACGTATCGCGAATATTACGACGATCAATGGCACATGAGGCCGGGCGATTTTCCGGGGCAGACGTTTCCGAATCAGTACGTGTTTCAGGACCTGAGGTATGCGAAGGCCATTGAGCGGCTGATGAAGGATATAGAGGATGGATGCTATGCCAATGCCAGCAAGTGCGCTGCGATGAAGGGTGTGGCTCAACCGTTCAGCGGGAAGAATCCATTCACCGGGACGGCACAGTATCCGCATTACCTCGATGTTGTGGCTGAGAAGGGAAGCGACCAGCTCGATACGACGATCAAGGCTACGGGGGTTGAGGCGACGAAGTTCGATGCAACGCTCAACCGCTGCGTGGACGAGCAGTCGAAGGTGTCTGCCGGGGCGGCTGTGTTTCTAGAGGACAGCCTTTGCAGCAATGCGGAGATGATGAAGGAGCTGAACCTGGTACTGGGCTATCTGGCGGTCGCGAACAAGCATGTGGACGATCCTGACCATGCCGTGATGTATGACTTGCTGGTGAAGGCGCAGGCGGCGTTTGAGGACTTTCGCCACGCGTATCAGAAGCGTTCGACGGCGGCTCCGTTTCAGGACTGGTATAACGAAGGCCGCATGCATTCGTTTGAGGTCCCGAGGGTGAGCGACGATTTGAATGCGCTGGTGGCGAAGTATTCGAAGCGCTGATGTTGCGGGAGTGAATGGTGGACGGGGCAGGGACCGAACCTGCGACCAGTCGATTAAGACCTGAGGTTCTTGCCAGTCTTCGGTCGAGTGCTATAACGTAACCACGTTCGCCTATAGCGACCAATCGTGTCTTCATAATAGCTAGAGAGCAGTACGCAACACTATGGGGAGAGGCTTGTCCATGATAGTGAATCAACCGATTGAGCAAGGCACGGAATCGACAGCGATCGCGCCGACGTATTCGACCGCGCTGCTGCCTCCTGGGGTCATGCGCTGCTTTGTTCTGGTGACCGGACTTTTCTTCCTGTGGGGCATTCCCAATGCCATGAATGACGTCCTGATCCGGCAATTCATGAAGTCGTTCGCCATTAGCCGCTTCCAGGCTGGATTGGTGCAGTCGGCGTTCTATCTTGGATATTTTCTGTTCGCCCTGCCTGCGGGCCTGCTGATGAAGCGGCACGGTTATAAGGCTGGCCTGCTGACAGGGCTTAGTTTGTTCGCGACCGGATGCTTCCTGTTTTATCCGGCGGCGAACCTGGGGAAGTATGGCTTTTTTCTAGCCGCGCTGTTCGTGGTGGCCAGCGGCCTTGCGTTTCTCGAGACGGCGTCGAATCCATTCGTCGCGCAACTCGGCCCCACGGCGACCTCCGAGCAGCGCCTGAATCTGGCGCAGGCCTTCAATCCTGTCGGCTACTTCAGCGGAGTCCTGGTCGGGACGATCTTCATCTTCTCCGGCGTCGAGTTGTCCGGGTCGCAAACCGCCGCGATGCAAAGTGCCGGAACCTATGCCGCCTACATGCACATGGAGACACTGCGGGTCGTTACACCGTACCTGGTACTGGGATGCCTGGCCTTGCTGTGGGCGGCCATGCTCGGCACCACTAAATTTCCGGCGTTTCTACAGGCCCGGGAGCACGATGCGGAGGTAAGCGGCAACTGGCGCGAGTTGTTGCATAAGCCCCACTTCCTGTTCGCCGTCGCAGCTCAGTTTATGTACTGCGCAGCACAAGTCGGGACCTGGAGTTACTTTATTCAATACGCCAAGGAGTATGGCCACACCACCGAGCGCACGGCGGGCTATCTGCTGGCGTCCATGATCGGGGTCTTTGGCATTGGCCGCTTCGTCGCCACCGCACTCATGCGGCGGTTCTCTCCGCCGGGCATCATGACCGTCTATGGCCTGAGCAATGGAGTGCTGCTGTTGATTGGTATGTTCGCGCCGAATTGGGTTGGTTTGATTGCCGTTCTGCTCACGGCCTTTTTTCTCTCGCTCATGTTTCCAACGATCTTCGCGCTGGGGCTGAAGGACCTCGGTCCCAACAGCAATGTTGCCGGGTCTTTTATCGTGATGGCGATTGTCGGCGGAGCAGTCGTCACTCCATTTATGGGGCTGCTCGCGGAGGTATTGCACAGCACCGCTTTGTCGTACCAGGTACCGCTCTACGGAAACCTGGGAGTGGCTGCATACGCCTACTACATGACTGGATATGAGACGAAGCGGCTGACGAGATCCACGTTTGAGATTTGACCGGGAGGCTGGAGATCGTCTCCACAGCCCTTATAAGGCGACCCTATATTATTTGCAGAGGCTTGGCGTTCGATAAAGGCCTGCGACAGGAACGAGACCAAACCAGGGAGCCAGAGACCGTTGGAAATAATGATGAATTTTCGTACTCGATTTGTGACAGCCGATTATGCGTGCAACCTCGTGTTTGCTTCCATGCTGTCCTCTTCAATCTTTTGTGGAGGCGCCGCTCTATTGGCACAAGAGCCTTTGCAGGCTGTGGACATGTACATCGGCACCTCGAATGAAGGCCAGACCGCTCCCATGGTCGGCATGCCTTTCGCGATGACAAGCTGGACTCCCGAGACAAGGTCTACCGAGAAGAAATGCGTTGCACCGTACTACTATGCGGACCCGCAGATTACAGGCTTCCGCGGCAGTCATTGGCTTAGCGGCAGTTGCGCATTGGAGTATGGCAGCTTCACTCTGATGCCGGTCACCGGTGAGGTCGCCGTTGCACCGGAGGCAAGAGCCTCCAACTTCCGGCATGAGACCGAGAAGATGACCCCGGCCTATTACTCGGTCATACTCGATAAATATTCTGAGAAGGTTGAGATGACTGGCTCGACGCGCTCGGGGATTCTACGCATCACCTTTCCTGAAGATGCGGTACCGAGCGTCCTGATAGAACCGAACGTCAGGCCGGGCGAAGGATTTGTCGAGGTCCACGCCGGGGAGCAGGAGATCGCCGGCTATAACCCCGTGCACAGGTTCTATCGCGGGGAAGGTCTATCAGCTGGCTTTAGCGGCTACTTCGTCGCTCGATTTTCAGCTCCGTTTCAAGCCCATGGAACATGGTGCGACACCGCGACACTGCCTGACACCGAGCATGCCAAAGAGGGCTGCGGCCGGCTTGGCGCCTATGCCTCTTTTGCGAAGATGAAAGCTCCGCTGCTGGTCAAGGTTGGGACCTCCTTCGTGAGTCTGGAAGAGGCCAGGCGTAACCTCGACACGGAGCAGAGCGGTTGGAACTTTGACGAGGTGCAGCACAAGTCCGAAGCAGCGTGGAAGGCGCAACTCAACCAGATTGAGATAGAAGGCGGATCGCCGGAGCAGAGGCGGGTCTTCTATACCGCGCTGTATCACTTTGCGTTGGCGCCGAGGACCGCGAGTGACGCTGACGGCACCTATAACGGATTTGCTCAGGAAGGGAAGCTCCACAAGATGGAGAGCGGCGCCTACTATGATGACTTCTCCATGTGGGACACCTTTCGCGCGGTCCATCCGTTGTTGACCATTCTCGACCCCGAACGCGAACAGCAGATGGTGCAGTCGCTCGTGCTCAAAGGTGAACAAGGCGGATATCTGCCTATTTTTCCGATATTCAACAGCTACACATCCGCTATGATCGGCGACCACTCCGATGCGGTCATCGCCGATGCATACGCCAAGGGCCTTACGAAGTTCGATGCTGCTGAGGCCTATCGGCTGATGCTGCAAAATGCGACGAAGACTCCGCCTCAGAAAGAGTACGAACTCGGGCTTGGCCGTCGGGCGTTGCAGTCCTATGAGCAATATGGCTACATCCCGCTGGAAGATACCGTTCCCGACGCATTTCATCGTCGCGAACAGGTTTCTCGGACATTGGAGTATGCCTACGACGACTGGACAGTGTCTGTTATGGCCAAACACTTCGGGACACCGGCGGAAGTGGCTGAGATGACCAAGAGGTCGAACAATTGGAGAAATGTCCTCGATCCAACCACCGGGTTTGCACGCGGCAGGCACAGCGACGGAAGCTGGATTGAACCGTTCGACCCAGCCAGGAAGGCTAACTTTGTCACCGAGGCGAACCCCTGGCAATATACGTTTTTTGTGCCGCAAGATATTCCAGGTTTAATAGCGGCCGTCGGCGGAAAGGATAAGTTTATTGCCAAGCTCGACGGACTATTTTCAAACAATCTCTATGAGCAGGGCAACGAGCCAAGCCATCACATCGCGTATCTCTACGACTACGCAGAGGCCGGCTATAAAGCGCAGCACCAGCTCCGCGCCGTGCTTGCAACCTATACCGACAAGACCGATGGGTTGCCCGGGAACGACGACGCTGGACAGATGTCCGCTTGGTATGTCTTCAGCGCTATCGGTTTCTATCCAGTGACTCCGGGCATTGCTTCCTATGCCATCGGAAGCCCACTTTTCTCGAAGG
>Ga0302315_10001685_pt1 | contig 21895 bp, 15 predicted proteins | sample III_Palsa_N3_1_FD_200532 | JGI IMG/M metagenome (GOLD analysis project Ga0302315, IMG submission 200532) | Peat permafrost microbial communities from Stordalen Mire near Abisko, Sweden - III_Palsa_N3_1 | ecosystem: Environmental > Terrestrial > Soil > Palsa > Peat permafrost | place: Sweden...
GATGGCTCGTCTATCGTGGGTGGTTTGCGTGTGTGGGATGTTGGCGGTCGCAGGATGCAAGGGCAAGCCAACGGTGCAGACACCTGCGCAACCTGCGGTGGTGGTGGCCCCTCCTACGCCGCTCGATGAGAAGAAGGCAGAGCTTGGCGGGACGACTTGGGATCCGGAGTGGGATGGGGTGGTGGAGAAAGCGGCGCCGGCCGATTTGTTGAGTGGCCAGGCGGCGCGGGCGGTGAGGATGTATTGTCCGCGATTTGCGGAACAGACGGAGGCGCAGAAGAGGGAGTTCTGGGTGTATACGTTTCAGGCGATCGCGGCGGCGGAAGCAGGGTTGAATCCTACGGCTGATGTGCATCATGTGGAGGCGCCGGTGAACGTTGTGGATCCGGTGACGAAGAGGCCGGCACGGCAGGAGGGATTGATGCAAGTGAAGTATGAGGATGCGCAACGGTATGGATGCGATTTCGATTGGGAGAAAGATCGGACGCTGCCGCTGAAGGATCCTTCTCGGACGATTCTCGATCCGGCCAGGAATCTTGGGTGTGGCGTGAAGATTATGGAGAACCAGGTGGTGACGCAGGGGAAACCGCTGGTGTCGCGGACGAGTTATTGGGCGACGCTGCAGCCGGGGACGGCGGGGTTTCGGGTGTTTTCGAAACAGATGGCGAACGTGCCGGCGAGTTGCGGGGTGCGGGGACGGCGGGTGGCGCGGAGCGCGCCGTTGCAAGCGACGGCTATGGAGACCCGTTGAGGGCGAGGTTCAGGGATTGCCGGTGATGATTCCATGGAGGTAGGTTGAACGTTGGACTGAGAGTGAGGCAAGGTGATCGATCACATTATTATGTTTGTCGAGGCAGACGGGCTGGAAATCGGCAGGATGGCGTCATTGGGTCTCGTCGAAACCTACCGACGAAATCATCACGGGCAAGGCACGCAGAACGTTTGCTATTGCTTTGACAATCTGTTTCTCGAACTGCTGTGGGTGAACGATGGCGACGCAGCGCGCAGTCAGGTGATCAAGCGCGCGAGGATATACGAACGCTCGCTGTGGCGGACGAATGGAGCTTGCCCGTTCGGTATCGCGTGGCGGCGATCCTTCGATGGTCCTGCGTTCACGATTCCGACGTGGGAGTTTACGCCGCCGTATCTGCCCATGGGGCTGTCCATCCCAGTTGCCACAGAGAGCGATGACCCGCGACAGCCGCTGATGTTTGAATCGCCGGGCGGAACACCGCCGGTGGAGTGGCCAATGGAGCGGCGGGGATCTCTTCAACAGGATGCCGGGCTGGGGGCTGTGACCGAGATCAGGCTGACCATGCCGGTCGATGTGCCGCCAAGTGAGGCTCTCAGAGTGATTGCGCGGGCTGGGGAACCGAGGGTACGCGTGGATGCAGGCCGAGAGTACCGCGTGCAGCTTCGCGTTGCTTCCTTGGTGGATAAGCCAGACCTTGAGATAAACCTGCCGCTGCCCGCCTAATTCCTGGGTTGGAGGGCGGAGGGGTTGAGGATGCCGATGCGGCCGTGGGGGCCTACCGCGTAGGGGAGGCTTAGGGCGTTCCAGTGCTGGTCGGCGTCGGGGGCGTCGTTGTTGGTGGGGTGGAGGGGGCGCCAGTTGCGGCCGTCGTCGGTGGAGATGTCGGTGCCGTTGGGGCCTACTGTGATCCAGGTTTTGGTGGGGGCGTCGTAGGCTACCGCGCTGCGGTAGCCTCCCGGCATCGTCTGAGCGAGTTGAAACTTATCGCTGCCTGCAGTGAATGCTGCGGTTGTGGTCCGGTCATCGGGCTTCTGATAATCCCCTCCTACCGCAACAATGTCGGCCTTCCGGCAGTGAGGGCCCTTGGAAACTTTATAGGGCTTAGGATTTTCGATTGACTCAGGACGCACAGCGAAACTGAATACGCCCTGCGAGGGCGTGGTGTGGTGTATCGGAAAGTCCATTCCGCACACGCTGAAAACTTCATAATGACTTGGCGACGAAAAGCCGGTTTCGTATTGAATCAACTCTCTCGCTGTTGCGAGCCACGAAATGGTTGGTCCCGGTCGGTAAAGGACCGAATTGCTTGCCGCAAAGGATGCTTCGCCGGGACCGGAGAAAATGGCGGATGCGCTAGCGTTCAGTCTGTCAGGTGAGCACGAGGAGCTGATAGTGAATGTCGCTAGATAAAAGCTAGGAATATTTACTTTATCGAAGGCGTTGGATCTGTGAATGGCCGGGTCGCCAAAGATGGATCCTGTGATAGCTCGTGTTGACGACGTGCAGTTGGGCTGATCTAGAGGTCCGACTGTATGTGCTTTGATCGAGTCCCAGAAGCCTTCTTTGTCGGGGTTGGTGAAGAGGAGGGTCCAGGTTTGGCAGCCGTCGATGGTTTTGTAGAGGCGGGATTGGTCGCCGGGGCCGGAGGACATGACGATGGCGGTGTTGGCGTCGAAGGCCTGGATGCCGCGGAAGTCGAGGTGCTCGGCGTTGGGTGGGATGGTGCAGCGCTGCCAGAGGTAGCCGGCGTCTTCGGTGCGGAGGACAGTGCCGTTGGTGCCGGAGGCCCAGGCGATGCCCTTGCCGACGTTGTCTATGCCGCGGAGGTCGGCGGTGGTGGGGGTCTGGATGGTCCACTGGGCGTGCACGGTTGCGGCTAGGGCGAGCGTGGCGAGTGCGGCGGCGAGGAGGTGGGCGCGCATGGGGGAAGCATACCTCAGGGCTAAAGCCCTTTTTCTATGGGCTGTGAGACCCAAGCCTAAGGCTTGGGGTACCTGTCGTCGCTCGGGCAGGATTTCAGAGTCGTCGCTCAGGAATTTGGGGGACGTGACGAGCCGAATCCGCGTGAAATTTAATTTTGTTGGGCGAGACTTGATGCGGCGAGGAAACGTCAAACGGGGTGACTTTCGTCGTACCTTGAGTGCCTAAGGAGTTTTGCCGATGCGCGTTTCGAAATGGGTGGCAGGAATTGTGATGGTGGCGGGGATGTTGATCGCGGCGAGGGCGCCGAAGCTGGTGGCGGAGAGTAAGAATCCGGCGGACTATCCGCTGCGGCTACATATTTTTGGGCGCAGCCAGACATCGTTCTACTACTCGCGGATGCGTTCGCTGGATGAGACGCAGGGAGATGGGCGCGCGAATTTGTATGAGAATGGCGAGGCGCGCGGGATGGACTTTAATTACCGGTGTGACTACAAGGTGCGGGCGTCGTTTGGGTATGAGACGTATCCGGCTCGGTGGAAGAAGCAGGGCAAGCAGCTGGTGGTGCTGCTGCCGGTGTTTGGGCAGGCGGGGAAATTCTTTACCTGCGACTTCAACGCGGATGTGAAGGACTTTGCTTATGCGAACGGTAAAGACGGATTGCGGTCGGAACCGGTGCCACAGTTCAAGCTTTGGATGCAGCGGCATGATTACGATCCTGAGCATGGGAAGGATGTGCCGGTGAGAGGTGGTGGGGACCAGGGACCGATGCCGGCGCCGGAGGGTTCGGGAGAAGCGGCACCTCCGCCTCCTCCGCCGCCTCCTGCGCCACAGAAATAGGTTTGGGTTAAGATCGGCGCATGAAGGTTCATACCGAGTACTTGACGTTCAAGACTGACGAGCCGTATGAGATGGTGCACATTACGCCGGAGGTGGAGGCGATTGTGCGGCGGAGTGGTGTCGATGATGGGCTTTGCTTTGTGTCGCCTATGCATATTACGGCTGCGATTTATGTGAATGACAACGAGGATGGGTTGATTGAGGACATCTCTGTTTGGCTGGAGAAGCTGGCGCCGCGATGGCCGGCGTATAAGCATCATCGGACAGGTGAGGATAATGGCGACGCGCATTTGAAGGCGTTGCTGCTGCATCATGAGACGACGCTGCCGGTGACGCATGGGCGGCTGGATTTGGGGACTTGGCAGAGAGTATTTTATGCGGAGTTCGATGGGCAGCGGTCGAAGCGGGTGATTGTGAAGGTGATGGGGGTCGGGAAGAGTTAGCGCGAGTTACTGGGCGGTGAGGATTTCTTCTTCGAGGGATTGTTTTTCGGAGAGGCCAGCGTAGTAGCCGTTGCGGGCGATGAGTTCGTCGTGGGTGCCTAGCTCGGCGATGCGGCCGTTGATGAGGACGGCGATGCGGTCGGCGTGGCGGGCGGTGGAGACTCGGTGGGCGATGAGGATGGTGGTGCGGCCTTGCATGGCTTCGTGGAGGCCGGCGAGGATTTGCTCTTCGGTGTAGGTGTCTACGCTGGCTAAGGCGTCGTCGAGGATGAGGATGGGGGGATTGCGGAGGATGGCGCGGGCGATGGCGGTGCGCTGCTTCTGGCCGCCGGAGAGGGTGACGCCGCGCTCGCCGACGATGGTGCGGAAGCCGGAGGGGAACTCGAGGATTTCGTCGGCGATGTGGGCGGTGCGGGCGGCGGACTCGATCTGCTCGTTGAGGAGTGCGCGGTCGGCGTCGGTGGTGGCTGCGGGGACTCCAAAGGCGATGTTGTTGGCGACGGTGGTGGAGAAGAGGAAGGTTTCTTGGGGGACGAAGCCGATGGACGCGCGGAGGGTGTGGAGGGAGTAGTCGCGGAGGGGGCGGTCGTCGAGGAGGACGGTGTTGGGTGGGGCGTCGTAGAGGCGGGGGATTAGGGAGACTAGCGTGGACTTGCCGCTGCCGGTGGGGCCTACGATGGCGAGGGAGGAGCCGGCGGGTATGTTGAGGGTGATGTCGTGGAGGACTTCGGGGCCGGTGGGGTAGGTGAAGCTTAGGTGGTTGAAGGTGATGTGGCCGGTGATGGGGTTGGGGTCCGTGGTTGAAAAGGGACTTGAGGTCTCGACGAGGCGAGCGGCTTCGGGGTCCTTCGACTGCGCGCTGCGCGCTTCGCTCAGGATGACAGGCAACTGTTCAACTGCCAGAAGGGTGGGGTCGGCTTCGGCGTCGGTGATGGTGGGCTTTTCGGTCATCAGGTTGTGGATGCGGGTGACGGAGGCGGTGCCGCGCTGGACGAGGTTGACGACCCAGCCGATGGCGATCATGGGCCAGATGAGTTGGAACATGAAGTTGATGTAGGTGACGAACTGGCCGACGGTAATGCCGGCGCGGGGGTCGCGGTTGTGAAGCACGACTTCGTGGCCGCCGACCAGGAGAGTGACGACGAGCGAGACGCCGAGGACGAGCTCCAGCGTGGGCCAGAGCATGGCCATGAGTCGGGCGAGGAGCAGGCTGCGGCGAATGTACTCCTGGTTGGAGGTTTCGAAGGCGGCGATCTGGGCGTCTTCCTGGGCGAAGGCGCGGATGAGGCGGGCGGCGGAAAAGTTCTCTTCGGCCTGCGCGGAGATGTCGGAGAACATGGCCTGGATGCGTTCGAAACGCGTGTGGATGCGGGCTCCGAAGTATTGCACGAGGACAGAGGCGAAGGGCAGCGGGAGGAATGCGAACATCGTGAGGCGCGGAGAGATGCGCAGCATGAACGGGAGCGCGAACGCGGTGAAGACTATCGTGTTGGCCGAGTACATGATGGCCGGGCCGAGGAGCTGGCGGACTGCATTCAGATCGTTGGTGGAGTGCGCCATGATGTCGCCGGTGCGGTGGCGCTGGAAGAACTCGGGTGGCTGCGATTCGAGGTAGGCGAAGAGGTTGTTGCGGAGGTCGAACTCGATCTCGCGGGAGGCGCCGATGATGATCTGTCGTGTGAGGTAAAGGGTGATGGCGGCGACGACTGCGACCGCAAAGAGTTGGAGGCTGTAATGCTCGACCTTGGCGATGGAGAGGCCGTTCTTGATGTCGTTGGCGGCGCCGCCGATGATGAGGGGGATCATGACCTTGGCGGCGTTGTAGACGATGAGCGCGAGACCGCCGTACGCGAAGCTCCTGCGGTAGCGGCGGAGGTAGGGGAAGAGCGGTCTGAGGCGGGAGAGCATAAGGGCAGGGATTAAGAAAAACGGAAAGGCGGCCGCGGATTGGATGCTCGCGGCCGCCGGTTGGATTGAGTTAGTTCTGGGGCTGGTTGGCTGGGGGCGTTGTGCTTGACGCCGGGGGTGGGGTCGCTGGCTTGCCCGGTGCTGGCGGTGTGGGCGGTGGCGTGGCTGGAGCCGCGGTGCTGCCTGGAGCATGGCCGATTCCCGCTCCTGCTGGCGGTGGTGTCACCGGGCGACGCGGGGTTGGAGGAGCGGCGGGCTTGGGCATGTCGTCACCCTGGGCGACGAACTCTACGTCGAAGATGAGCTCAGCCTTGGCGGGGATGACGGGTGGTCGGCCGGCTTCGCCGTAAGCGAGCTGGTAGGGGATGAAGAGGCGGCGCTTGCCACCGATGCGCATGCCTTCGAAGGCGGTGTCCCAGCCCTGAATGACGCGGTGCTTGCCGTAGGGGAAGCTGATGGGTTCGCCGCGATCGACGGAGGAGTCAAACTTGGTGCCGTCAGGGAGGTAGCCGGTGTAGTGGACGGTGTAGAACTTGCCGGGCTGCGCGAGGGCGCCGGTGCTGAGCTTGGTATCGACGTAGATGAGGGAGTAGGTGGTCTTCTGGCCGGCGAGGTCGGCGCGGAGCTCAGGGGAGACCAGCGGCGAGACGTAGTCGAGGTGCGTGTCGGGCGTGTGGGTAAGGGTGTAGAGGACCTTGGCGCAGGGCGCGCTGGCGGGAAGGGCGGGAATCTTGGGGGAGATGTCCGGGACTTTGGCGCAGCCAGGGGTGGCGGTGTGGTGTGCGGCGGTGGTGGTGTGATGGACGGCCGGGGTTGCGGCGGTTTGGGCTCCCATGGGAAGCGCAGCTAGTGCAAGGATGAGCGATGCAAGGGGAAGGGTCTGTGTTTTCATGTCAGGTCTAGTTTAGCTCGATTGGGGAAGATTAGCCTTTAGCCGTTAGCTTCACGCAGAAGCAAAGGAAGAAGCAGATTCCCAGAGGGAATGACAGAAAGAAAGGCAAGTGCAAGGGCAAAGGCAACGGCATACAACGGCTGAGGTGTTAGGTGGGGGTGCGGAGGAGTAGGTAGGTGCCGGCGATGGCGAAGAGGAGGTCGGGCGACCAGGCGGCGAGGATCGCGGGGAGGGAGTTTACGTCGCCGAGGTTTTCGAAGATGCCTGCGATGACCCAGTAGCAGATGGCAACGCCGATGGCGGTTCCTACGCCGGCGATGCCGCCACGCTTGCCGGCGAAGAGCGAGAAGGGGATCGCGAGGATAGCGAGGACCAGCGTCATGAGCGGGTAGGCGAGCTTGTGATTCAGCTGCACGCGGAGACGCATGGTGTCAAAGCCACTTTGCTTGAGGTCGTTGATGTAGGTCGCTAGTTCCTTGTAGGACATCTGTTCGGACTGGCGATCTTCCTTCTTGAAGTAAGAAGGTTGTTCGTGGATCTCGGGGAAGGCGGAGACCGAGAAGGGTTGATAGCTGGCGGTGGATTCGCCCTTGAAGGTGCGCTGCCAACCGTCTTCCAAAACCCATTCGTTGAGGTTGTCGTCCCAGCGGGCACTTTGGGCGAAGATGCGGCGGCTGAGGTTGAAGGTGCCGGGCTGGAACTCGAAGACGGTGAGATTGGCGAAGTCGTTCTTGTAGGGATCGAAGAACTGATAGTAGAAGATGCGGGTGGGCTCGTTATTGGCGGAGGGGGAAGTGCCGGTTTGGCCGGACATCCATTTGCGATCGGGGCGAAGGAAGGTTTGGGCGGGTTTGCCTTTGATCTCGGAGAGAAGGGCTTCCTGGCGGCGGTTGGCGGCGGGAAGATAGGTCTCGTCGAAGACGAAGAGCAGGCCGGAGAGGATGGTGGCGACCACGAGCATGGGAGCGACGATGCGGTAGAGGCTGATGCCGGTGGCCTTCATGGCGGTGAGCTCGCTCGAACGATTGAGCGCGCCGAAGGTGATGAGGACGGCGACGAGCGAGCAGAGGGGAAGGATGAGGTTGAGGATGAAGGGGACGAGGTTGAGGAGGTAGTCTCCGACGACTACGAGGGGGGTGCGGTAGCGGAGGATGTCTCCGATGAGCTCGAAGAAGGTGAAGATGATGAAGAGGATGGTGAGCGAGACGAGGACGAGGGCGAAGTTGCGGAGGAAGCTGCCCATGACGTATTCGTCGAGGATGAGGGGGAAGCGGATGCGGAGGGCGCGGCGGATGCGCTGCATCATGGCGCCGTCGCCGATGTGCTGGGCGCGAAGCTGATCGCCGGCGGCGGTGTTGCGGCGGAGGCGGTCAAAGAGCTTGGTGAAGGCCTGGCCGATGTTGGCGAAGAGTTCCACGCCGGCGCCGCCGCGGGAGATTTGCTGGAGGAGGAGAAAGCCGGCGAGGGCGAAGAGGATGTTGGCTCCCCAGACGCCGAGGGTGGGCGGAAGCTTGCCCTGTCGTGCGAAGGCGATGCCGATGGAGGAGAGGAAGTAGTAGACGAAGACCAGGCCGAGAGTTGCTACGAAGCCGGCGCCCTTGCCGCCGCGCTTGGAGGAGAGGCCGAGGGGGACGCCGACGAGCATGAGGACGAGGCACGCGGTGGGATAGGCGAAGCGGTTGTGGAGCTCGATGAGGTAGGCGCGCGCGGCGGGGCCGGGGGTGTGGGCGAGTCGCCAGAGATCGCGCAGGCCGAGGGCGTGCATGGGTGTGTCGCGGCGACTGAGGTGTGAGTCTTCCTCTTGCTGGCCGGTCTGCATGGGCAGCTCGGTGGTGGCGAAGGTGGAGATGTCGTACTGGCCGGGGTCGGTGGTGGAGATTTCGTGTTGGCTGCCGTGGGCGAGCTCGAGGCGAAGGGTTTGGGCGCCTCCGGCGAGGACGGTGGCTTCGTTGGCGGTGATGATGTGGGGGGAGGCGGGCCTGGTGAGGTCGGCGATGAAGACGTGGTGCCAGATGGCTGTGCCGTTGGCGCCGGGGATGACGTCCTGGGCATAGAGGACATAGTTCTTGAAGTCTTCGTAGAAGACGCGGGGCTGGATGGCGACGGTGGCTTGGCTGGTCTTTGCGGCGTCTTCGTAGTTGAGAAGGGCCTGGGCGGCGCGGGGAGCGAGGAAGAGGGAGTTGGCGAGGCCGAGGATCCAGAAGGTGACGGCGAAGATGCTGACGATCCGGATGAAGGACAGGACGCCGAGGCCGGAGGCGCGCATGGCGGTGATTTCGCTGTCCGCTGCAAGGCGGCTGAGGCCAAGCAGGATGCCGATGAGGACGGCCATCGGGATGGTGAAGGAAAGGAAGCCGGGGAGGAGGTAGCCGATGAGGCGAACGATGTCGAAGGGGGAGGCTACGCCGCGGACGGTGAGCTCCATGAGCGGGAGCAGGTAGCGCATGAAGAGAATGAAGGTGAAGAGCACGCCGCCGAGCAGGGCGTAGCCAGTGACTTCGCGGAGGATGTAGCGAGTGAAGATGCGCACGATAGGTCCGCGGGAGGCGGTGATTTTAGTTTAGCGCGGCGGGGCGGTTATCAGCTGTTAGATCAGCCGGGGGAGGGTGCGGAGGCGGAGGGAGTTGGCCAGGACGCTGACGGAGCTTAGGGCCATGGCGGCGGAGGCGAGGATGGGGCTTAGGAGGATGTGGAAGTGGGGATAGAAGAGGCCGGCGGCGAGGGGGATGCCGATGAGGTTGTAGATGACCGCCCAGCCGAGATTCTGGCGCATGATGTGGGTGGTGCGGCGAGCGATCTGGATGGAGAGCGGGATGAGGCGGAGGTCGTAGTGGAGGAGGAGGATGTCGCCGGCCTCGCGGGCCAGGTCGGAGCCGGAGGCCATGGCGAGGCCGGCGTTGGCTTGCGCGAGGGCCGCGGCGTCGTTGATGCCGTCGCCTACCATGGCTACGCTGTGGCCAGAGGATTGGAGGGCGCGGATGGTGGCTAACTTTTCCGCGGGGAGGAGGTGGGATTGGATGTCGGTTATGCCGGCGGCTTGGGCGATGGGGGCGGCGGAGGCGGCGATGTCGCCAGTGAGGAGGACGGGGTGGATGTGGAGGGCGTTGAGTTGGGTGATGGCGGCAGAGGCGGTGGGGCGGAGTTCGTCGGTGGCGAAGAAGACCGCCTGGGGTCGTCCATCGCTAAACAGATAGAGAGGTGTTGCATAGGAGATCTCTTTTGGAATTTCGAATTCGTGAGGAATCGCTGAAGTGAAGATTGAGGCATTGCCTAGTTGGATTTGGTGACCGTCAATGTTTGCTGTGAGACCGATTCCGGGAAGGACGGTTAGGTCCTCGACGGGGGGAAGGGCCGGTAAGTCGGGCGAGGCCCTATAAAAGCTCACAACGGCTTGCGCAAGCGGATGAGTTGAGAGGCTCTCTAAGGCTGCGGCGTAGGCGATCAGAGTTTTGTGATCGATTTCGGTGAAGCTGACGTAGATCATTTCAACAATCTTGGGGCGGCCTTCGGTGAGGGTGCCGGTCTTGTCGAGGGCGATGGTGTCTACGGTGGCCAGGCGCTCGAGGGCTTCGCCGCCTTTGATGAGGAGGCCGGATTGCGCGGCGCGGCCTAGTGAGACGGTGATGGCAGCGGGTACGGCCAGGCCCATGGCGCAGGGGCAGGCGATGATGAGGACGGCGATGGCGATGGAGAGAGCGCGGGCGAAGCCTTCGTGGTGGCCGTTGGTGTTTTCGGCGACGGCCCAGATGGTGAAGGTGAGGGCGGCTAGCGCGAGGACGGTGGGAACGAAGATGGCGGAGGCGCGGTCGGCGAGGCGCTGCATGGGGGCGCGGCTGGATTGGGCCTGCGACAGGAGGCGCTGCATTTGGGCGAGGGTTGAGGTTGCGCCTACTGCGGTGGCGCGGAGGACGAGTGGGCCGTCGAGGTTGAGGGTGCCGCCGGAGACTTTGTCGCCTACGGAGCGGGTGATAGGGAGGGGTTCGCCGGTGAGCATGGACTCGTCAATGGAACTGCGGCCGTGGAGGATGAGGCCGTCGAGGGGAATGCGGTCGCCGGGGAGAACGCGGATGAGATCGTTGGGCTCGATGGCGGAGAGGGGGAGGAGTGTTTCGGGGGCGTTGGCGTAGTCGGTGGAGTTAGACGCAAGGTTGAGGCGGCGGGCGTTGGAGGATTCGAGTTGGGTGAAGCCGCGGAGGGCGCTGGTGGCACGGGCACGGGCTCGAGCTTCCAGCCACCGACCGGCGAGGAGGAAGGCGAGGATGAAGACTACGGCTTCGAAGTAGACGTCCGAGGCGAGGCCGTGACGGGTGAAGATTGCTGGGGCGATGGTGGCGGCGAAGGACGATGCGAACGCGGCGAGGGTTCCTAGCGCTACGAGGGTGTTCATGTTGGTGGTGCGGTGGCGCGTGGCGCTCCATGCGGCGGTGTAGATTTCTGGCGCGGCGAAGAGCATGGTCGCGAGAGCCAGCGCGCAGAGGATCCAGCGGATTGGCTGCATAGGGACGGCCATAAGCGCGGCGGGCATGAGCGGTGCAAGGGCGTTGGCAAGCGCGTGGAGGAGCGGGTCGGTGCTGGTGGCGGAGGACATCATCAGCGGCATGGAGAGCAGCATGGCGATAGCTCCGGCGAGGAGCGCAAGGAGAGTGCGAAGGCCCAGGTGGCCTCCTTCCATATCCACCGTGGCCATGTTGGCGGCTTCGGCGGGGTTGGCGCTGGGGAGCGAGGCGTTGTAGCCGGAGTTGTGGACGGCGGTGATGAGGGTGGCGCTGTCGATGGGTGAGGCGGTGGTGATCTGGGCAGTGTGCGCCATGAGATTGACGCTGGCGGTGGTGACTCCGGGGACTGCCTCAAGGGCACGCTGAACGTGGATCTGGCAGGAGGCGCAGGTCATTCCTTGAATTTCCAGGAGGGTCACGTCGGGCGTCGTCTGAGTGTTCATGCTCCTGCCGATTCGACCAAAGCGGGATAGCCTGCGGCGGTGAGAGCTTGCTGGATCTGCTCTGGTGCAGCGGCGGTTTCGATGCGCGCGCTGCCTACGCGAACCTCCCGAGCGTGGGTTCCGGGGATCGCATTGAGGGTTTGCGTGACTTGGCGGATACAGGAGCCGCAGTGCATGTTGTCAATGCGTAAGACGAGAGTCGACATAGTAATAGGATGCGCCAGAGAGAGTTCGGTCGCGGTGACGTTGGCCACACCGACCTGTCGATGGAACCGTACTAAGAGGGATCGGGCAGGAAGCGGTAGCCGACGCCGCGGATGGTGAGGAGATGGATGGGCTTGGCAGGGTCGGGTTCGAGGTAGCGGCGGAGGCGGACGACGAAGTTGTCGATGGCGCGGGTGTCGGTGTCTTCTTTTACGTGCCAGACGTTTTCGAGAAGCTCGGAGCGAGGAACGATCTTGCCGGGGTGATCGAGGAGATAGCGCAGGAGGTCGGCCTCCATGAGGGTGAGGTGAATGGTTTTGTCCTGGGGATGTTGGGGGCGGATTTCGAGGTTGTCGAGATCAATGATGCGACCAGCGAGGGTGTAGGTGGGCGTGGGTTCGGCGGAGGGATGGGGAGTGGAGGGAGTCTCGGTGGGGAGGGTGTTCTGCCAGTGCATGCGGCGCAGGAGGGCGGTGAGGCGAGCGAAAAGGACGCCGAGGTCAAAGGGTTTGGGGAGGTAGTCGTCGGCACCGGCGGTGAAGCCTTCGACGACGTCTTCAGCGCGACCGCGGGCGGTGAGCAGGAGGACGGGGGTGTAGCGGCCGGCTGCGCGGAGGGCGCTGACGATGGAGAAGCCGTCGCGGCCGGGAAGCATGACGTCGAGGAGGATGGCGGCAGGAGGGTCGGGTGCGCCGGGGGCGGTGGCGTCGAGGAGCCAGGCGAGGGCGGCGTTGCCGTCGGTCTCGTGATGGGCGCGATAGCCTTCGGCTTCGAGGTTGAAGATGAGGCCCTGGGCGAGGTGTTCTTCGTCTTCGACGATGGCGATGAGCGTGGGCGCGGGCTTGGGCATGGAGTCGGAGTCGTTCTCGGTGAGTGTATGCGCGGATGCTACTTGCGGAGGAGAGTTGGGACGAGCGCGCTGAGGCCATTCCAGGCAATCTGGATCCCGATACAGAAGAGGATGAAGGCCACGACGCGAAGAACGCCGTGGGCGGTTGCGGGCGAGATGGAGCGGACGATCTTTGGGGCGTAGGCGTAGCAGAGATAGACGCTGGCGCTGAGAAGAATGCTCGCGGCGAACAGGCCGGCATAGGCGAGGAGTGTCTGGGTGATGACCGGCTGCCGGGCATGAACGCTGAGCGTGAGCATGACGACGATGCAGCCGGGGCCGGCGGTGATCGGGAAGGTGAAGGGGTAGAAGGCTTTGCTCTTGAGGCTGGCAATTTCGGGTTCGGTGACGGCGGGGAGAGCGGCGGAGGTCTTTTCGGCGCTGGGGGAGCTGTCTTTCTGGTTCAGAAGGCCCCAGCCGATCATGGCGATGACGATGCCTCCGGAGACCTGCATGATGGGCAGAGAGATTCCAAAGAAGCTGAGCAGCGACGAGCCGATGAGCGCGATGACGACAAGGAAGATGACGGTGTTGAAGGCGATCTTGCGAGCGAGCGCGCGGTAGACCTCAATGGGCGCGAGACCGACGAGGCCGAGGAAGACAAAGGCAGAGCCCAGTGGATTGACCAGGGGGAGGAGTGCGCTGAAGCCGAGGGCGAAGAATTTCCAGACGAGATACATAGTTCCCCGACGAGAGGATGTTCAAGGGATGGGCTAACTTGAATTGATTGTACGTCGATGCCGCGACGCGGGCTTATTGCAGAGCGGATTTGGGGGTGGGGTCGCCGACGAGCAGCGGGAGTTTGAGCAGGAAGGTGCTGCCCTGCCCGGGGCCTTCGCTGAGGGCGCTGATGTTGCCTCCGTGTTGGACGGCGATGGTGCGGACGAGGAAGAGACCGAGGCCGGTGCCCTTGATCTTGACCTGGTCGTTGGAGGGCGCGCGGTAGAAGCGTTTGAAGATGCGCTTGAGTTCACGCGCGGGCAGGCCGAGGCCTGTGTCCGTGATAGAGAGGACGGCCCAGGTGTAGCGCTGGATCGCGATGCGGCAGGTGATGGCTACGCCGTTGGGGGAATATTTCACGGCGTTGTCGAGGAGGTTGAGGATGGCGGTGCGGAGGTCTTCGATATTGGCGAGGACGAAGAGGCGGACGCTGCCGGGGATGTCTTCGAGGGTGATGTCTTCGGGTTGGAGGTGATGGCGGAGGAGGACGGTGGTGATGCAGTCGGCGACGAGGGGATGGAGCTCGACACGGGTGCGCTGCTGGACGCGCTGGCGCTGGCCGAGCTCGCCGGCTTTGAGGACGGTTTCGACGGTAGCGAGGAGGCGGTCGCTGTCTTCGCGCATGATGGCGTAGAAGCGCTGGCGCTGTTGCTCGTCGACGGGATGGCGCTGGAGGGTTTCTAGATAGAGGCGGATGCTGGCGATGGGGGTTTTGAGTTCGTGGGTGACGGCTTTGAGGAAAGAATCCTGGCGCTCGTTGCGACGGACTTCGCGGACCAGGAAGACAGTGTTGATGACAACGCCGGCGATGAGGATGGAGAAGAGAACGATGCCGAGGAAGTCGATGGCAAGGCGGCGGCCGTTGTTGTGGATCCAGGTGATGTTGAGGACGATGGCGAGCGCGGTGAGACACACGCCGAGCGTGATGAAAAACGCTCTGGTTCCGCGGCGGCGTGTGAGATTCATTAGATAGAGGATAGAGGATAGAGCGCAGAGGATAGAGAAAAACAATCGGGCGATAAAAGGCGGTCGGTGAGAGAGATCGAAAGGCGGCGGATAAAATGCTGTGAGATGACGCGTTTTGGAAGAGCTTGGCGGAAGGTGCAATGGTCGCTCAGGCAGCGGGGTGTGGTGGGCACCGCTCGACAGGCGATGCAGCGCGCGGTTGGGTTGCGAGGTGCGAAGAAGCCGGCACTGCATCCTTTCGATGAAGTGCATGGGACGGAGACCAGCGGCCTGGTTAGCGGGGGAGGATTGTTCAGCGGGCATGAGCACGACCGGTTCTCCGTGGCGTATTACGGAATGTCGCCGTCGCGGATGCGGCAGGCTGTCGCGCAGTGGAGGGAGACACCGGGAACAGCGGACGTAAGGGAATATACGTTTGTGGATATTGGAAGCGGGAAGGGGCGAGCGATGATGCTGGCGTCGGAGCTTCCGTTCCGCGAAGTGGTGGGAGTGGAGTTGAACGCGAGCCTTTACCAGGTGGCGGAGAAAAATCTGGAAATGTGGCGCGAGGCAGGGCGGGCGTTGAGTCCGATGAGGCTGGTGCAGGGGGATGCACTCAGCCTGCGTCTTCCCGAGGGGCGGCTGCTGATCTTTATGTACAACCCATTTCTTGCGCCGATGATGAGGCGGCTGCTGGAGCGCGTGGCGGCGGCGGCTGGCGGTCGTCGGGGCGAAATTGATTTGCTTTATGTCGTCCCGCAGGAGGAGGCAGTGTTTGCAGAGTATCCGGGGTTCGAGCTGCTTTGGAGCGAACGGATTGGGATGTCAGAAGAGGATGCTGCGGCGGACCATGTGTCCTCGCCTGAGGATCGCTGCAGTTTGTATCGGAGGTAAAAGAAAGCAGGCGCAGAGAGTGAACTCTGCGCCTGCGGTGTATTGCGATGATGAGGCGGCTGGATTAGTCCATGTAGGCGCCGGCCGGTTTGGGGGCGGCGGGATCGAACTTGGCGATCTGAACTTTCTTCGCGAGGCCGAGCTTTTCCATCAGCCAGATGCCGTAGTAGTTGATGTCGAACTCGTACCAGGTGAGGCCGTGGCGAGCGCTGACGGGGTGGGCGTGGTGGTTGTTGTGCCAGCCTTCGCCGCCGGTGAGGATGGCGACCCACCAGTTGTTGCGGGAGTCGTCCTTGGTCTCGAAGCGGCGCTTGCCCCAGAGGTGGGTGGCGGAGTTGACGAGCCAGGTGGCGTGGAGGCCGAGGGTCACGCGGAGGAAGGTTCCCCAGAGCAGCATGCCGATGGCGCCGACGAAGCGGTGGCCGGGTGAGAGTGCAGCACCGAGCGCGAGCTGCAGAAGGCCGGTGACGACGAGCGGCACGTAGTGATACTTCGAGAGCCAGACGTGGACGCGATCGCGAGTGAGGTCTGGAGCGTAGCGGCCAAGGAGTGCGGTCTCGGAGTGGAGAGCGCGACCGGAGAGGATCCAGCCTGCGTGCGCCCACCAGGTTCCGTCATGCGGGGTGTGGGGATCGCCTTCCTGGTCGGAGTTTTGGTGGTGGACGCGATGCGTGGCTACCCAGAAGATGGGTCCGCCCTCGAGGGCGAGGCAGCCGCACGCGGTGACGAAGTACTCGAGCCATTTTGGCGTGCGATAGCCGCGGTGGGTGAGCAGGCGGTGGTAGGCCATGCCGATGCCAACGTTGATGGCGAAGAAGTACATGACGAAGAAGACGGCCAGGTTCTTCCAGGAGAAGAAGAAGAGCGCGGCGATGGCGCCAACGTGGAAGAGCCCCATGGCGATGGTGGTGATCCAGTTGATGCGGCCCTGCTGGTGCTCGCGGCCCATGCGCAGGTCCTGCTTGATCTTCTGCGTGACCTCCTGAACGGCGAGGAGCGGGTTGGCAGGGGCGGCGGTGGTCTGTTCGAGTTCGGGTAACGTTGTATTCATGTCGGGGCTCGGTCCTTGGGAGTACGGTGTAGTACAAGTCCTATTTCTGACGATACAAGGAGGCTGAAGCGGCGTGTGTAACACATTTGTAATGGCCCGGACGGGCGGGACTGTTGGATTTGCCAAGGTATCGAGCGGGTTAACGGCGGGGCGCGCGGGATGGCGAGTGACTTGCTACGCGGCGTTGATGGCGCTGGGTTTGGGCGTGGTAGCGGGCGCGCAGACGTCGGTGGATCTGCCGTCGAGCAAGCAGTTGCTGCTGCCGGTTCCGGGTGCGGCGCAGCGGGTGAACAGCTTGCCGATGTCGCTGGCGGTGTCGCCGGACGGACGATGGGTGGTGAGTTTGAATGCGGGTTATGGGACGTTTGAATCGGGATACGCGCAGTCGCTGGCGGTGATGGATACGCAGATGGGAACGGTGAAGGACTTCCCGGATGCGCGCGTCGGGGAAAATGCGGCGCAGACGTTGTTCTCGGGGCTGGCGTTTAGTGCGGATGGGACGAAGGTGTATGCGAGCCTTGCATCGTCGAGCGCGCCGGTTGGGGATGGGGAGAAGAAGACTGGGAACGGGATCGTGGTGTATGGGTTTGCGGATGGGGTGCTGACTCCGCAAGGGTTCGTGAAGCTGCCGATGGTGAAGCTGGCGGTTGGTCGACATACGGAGTATGCGGATACGGTTGGCGGGACGATGGGAATTCCGTATCCGGCGGCGATTGCGGTTGTGCCGGGAGCGAAGGAGCGGTTGTTGGTGGCGGAGAACCTGGCTGACTCGGTTGTGTTGGTGGACGCGGCGAGTGGGGAGATTGAGCGGACGTTTGATGTGAGTGAGAGCGCGAGCGTGCCGTCGACTTATCCGATTGCGCTGGCGGTGACGAAGGATGGGAAGCGGGCGTTTGTGGCGCTTTGGAATGCCAGCGAGGTGGTGGAACTGGATCTGGTGAGTGGCAAGGTGGTGCGGAAGGTGGCGCTGCTGAAGCCGAAGTCGGCGATTGCTGCGGGAACGCATCCGTGTGCGCTGTTGCTGGATGAGCGCGCTGGCTTGATGTATGTGGCGCTTTCGAATCGGGATGCGGTTGCGGCCGTGGCGATTGGGACTGAGCACGCTCCGGAGTTGGCGGTGCGCGGGTATTTCGATACGCGGTTGCCGGGGCAGAGTTATTTTGGAGCCGAGCCGGTGTCGCTGGCGATGAATGCGGAACGGACGCGGCTGTATGTGGCGAACCTCGGGTCGGATGCGATCGCGGTGCTCGATCCTCGGCGTCTGCGTGGTGTCGCGAAGGCGAAGGGGTTTGTGGAACCGCTGGGGTTTGTGTCGACGGAATATATGCCGCTCGCGGTGGCATCGACTGGTGGCAAGTTGTATGTGACTACCGATAAGGGCAAGGGAACTGGACCGAATAACTTTGCGCAGCGGCTTGTGGCGGACGCTACCGGACGTCACACATCGGACAAATCTACGTACATTGCTACGTTGATCTACGGGTCACTGGCGACGCTGGATGAGAGCGCTATGGATGCTGGGTTGAAGGGTTCGACGGCTGCGGTGCTGGAGTCGAATCGGATGAAGGCTGCTAAGGAGACGATTGCGTTTGCTGGTGGTGGAACAAGCCCGATCAAGCATGTGATCTACATCATTAAGGAGAACCGGACGTATGACCAGGTGCTCGGCGACTTGAGTAAGGACGGCAAGCCAGTGGCGAATGGTGATGCGTCGCTGACGATGTATGGAGCGGCGGTTACTCCAAATCAGCATGCGCTGGCGCTACAGTTTGGGGTGCTGGATAACTTTTATGATTCGGCTGAAGTGTCGGGCGATGGACACGTTTGGTCGAATGCTGCGATTGGGACGGACTACTTAGAGGACACTTGGCAGCAGAACTATCGCAGCGGGCAAAGGACGTATGACTACGAAGGCATGGTCGCTGATGGGTATCCGCTGCTGCAGCATATTCCTGATGTGAATGAGCCACAGAGTGGTTACATCTGGACCGATATGGCTGCGCATGGGAAGACGGTCTATCACTTTGCTGAGTACATTTCGTCGGTATTCTGCGGGGACAAGGCGCAGAAGAAGACGCCGGAGAATCCGCAGGAGGGCGCGATGTCTGGCGGCGAAGCTGATTGTGCGAAGCCTTCGATTTTGCCGGGTGAAGAGATTCCCGCGGAGTGGGGCGGCGGGAAAAATCTTTGGCCCTGGGCGATTCCTAAGCTGGCGTATAACGTGGCCACTAAGCCGGAGTTGGTGGGGCACTTTGCTCCGGAGTCGCCGGATTTTGAGTTGATGGTTCCGGATCAGATTCGGGTGAACATTTTCCTAAAGCATCTTGCGGTTTGGGAGAAGGACCGCGCGGCGGGGCATGACTCGATGCCGAACTTTATCCAGCTGCGGCTGCCGAATGATCATACGGCGGGGACGCGGCCGGGGTCGCCTTCGCCGAAGGCTTCCGTGGCCGATAACGACCTCGCGATTGGGCGGGCGGTTGAGGCGATTTCGCACTCGGCTTATTGGGACGATACTGCGTTTTTCATTCTGGAAGACGATGCGCAGAATGGTGCGGATCATGTGGACGCGCATCGGTCGCTGGCGATTGTGGTGAGCAAGTATGCTCCGCATGCTGGAGAGGGGAAAGCAGCGGTGGTGGACAGCCGGTTCTACTCGACGGTGAGCGTGCTGCGGACGATGGAGACGCTGCTGGGTGTTCCTCCGATGAATAATAACGATGCGTTTGCTTCGTTGATCTCAACGCTGTTTACCGGGCCTGGCGACCAGGCAGCGTTTACTGCCGACCAGACCAACCGGGTGAATGGGTTGATCTATACGGCGAATAGGCCGAAGGCTCCGGGGGCGGCTGCGTCGATGAAGATGGACTTCAGCCATGCGGATCGGGCGGATACGTACAAGCTGAACTTGATTCTTTGGCAGGATGCGATGGGGGCTACGCCTCCGCCGGCTGCGCTGCTGGTGCGGCATGCGAAGAAGAAGGATGACGATGACGACTAGCGGGGGGTACCCCCCTCCCCCCTTAGGTGTGTTTTTTGCCTGTATGCCGATGATATGGGGGAGGTTAAGGTGCAAAGTATTACCGCGGCCAGGAGTGAAAACGGCTTGTAACTCGCTCTTTTCAGGAGGTTTAGGGTGTGACATACCCCCCCCTCGCTGGGTCTATCCTTCCTTGTAGGTTCCTGATTCGGAAGGTTTAGGCTGCGACGGAGGAATCTTCGGGCGCAAAAAAGTGCGTAACCTATTGTAATCAAGAGGCTTATGTGACAATGGCGTCGACCGCTCTAATGGAAGCGAGGCGTTCGTTGGGCATAGGTTGGGCGATTGGCTTTTTTGTGGGGAGGGGCTATTTCTATTGTAGGCCGCGGGTGGGGGGTAGTATGCCAAGTTGCGGGGAGAGAAATCGGCAGTGGGGGCGCGGGTTTTGTGGGGTTGGGTGGGTGGTCGGGGGTTGACACGGGGAGTTTGGCGGGTTTTTGAGGGGTGTTGGTGCGGATTTATTTTTTGGGGGGCAGACGGGGCATACCCCGGGGGCTAAAGCCCGCTTTGATCCGAGCTGCGGGTGACCCTAGGCTGAAGCGTTGGGGTCCTTGAGTCGGGCTGGGTTAGCGGAGGAAGACGCTTAGTTCGGCGGCGGCTGCTCGGAGAGGGGGGAGGAAACGGGTTTGCATTTCCAGCATGGGGATGCGGGGGGCGTGGCCGCTTAGGTTCACTACTGCTACTACTCGACCGTTGCCGGCGTAGACGGGGACCGCGATCGATCGGAGGCCGATTTCGTACTCCTGGTCTACGAGGGCGTAGCCGTTGCGGCGGACGTTGCGGAGGGCGAGGCGGAGCTTGTCTACCGAGTTGATGGTGCGAGGAGTGTATTGGGTGAGGATGACGCGGGAGAGGAAAGTTTCGAGCTGGTCCTGCGGGAGGTAGGCGAGCAGGACGCGGCCCATGCTGGTGCAGAAGGCGGGGAGGCGGGAGCCGATGTGGAGGTCGACCGACATGACGCGGGTGACGGAAGTGCGGGCGATGTAGACGATGGATTCGCCGTCGAGGGTGGCTACGGAAAAGCTCTCGTGGTAGGTGTTGGACATGCGCTCGAGGATGGGCTGGGCGGCGTTGGCTAGCGTGCTGGAGGCGGTGTAGGTGTTGGCGAGGGAGAGCATTTTGGGGCGAAGGGAGTATCGTTGGGACTCGTCGGCACCGGCGAAGCCTAGCTTGGTGAGGGTATAGAGGCAGCGGCGGACGGCGGCGCGGGAGAGGCCGGTGCGGAGCGAGAGCTGCGAGATGGTCATCTGTGGAGTTTGCGGCGTAAAGGCTTCGATGACGACGAGGCCGCGGGCGAGGGAGGCCATGAAGTTGGGGTCGCCGGTATAGGAGTCGAGGGCAACGCCGGGGAGGGGTTTGGCTTTAGCGGAAGGTGGGGCAAGGGTTGCAGTGGGTGTCACGGTGGCCTCCTCAGGTCGGTGCAGTGGAGCAAAGCAGCTCGGGCGATTGCCGCGCTCGATTTACGGTAAACGCACATTTGGAGGGAGCGCAAGGACGGAGCACACGTGCTGTACGCTTTCTCAGTATTTATCGTCAAATGGTGTGCGGTTATCGCCGGAGGATGGGCGATTTGCGGAGGTGGGGAGCAAGCGGTGGGTGAGTCTGAAGCCTTTCAGGATTGGCGCGCCGGGGAGGGGGTTTCGCTCGTGAAGCCTTGCACCGTTATCTTGACCCGATTTGCTCGAATTCTGCCAGCTGGGCGCATGGGACTCGATGTTGCTCAAAACCCGACTTTTCCGGCGCTCAGTTTAAAACCCGTGGTCCTCGAATAGTTACCAGGGGCAATAACCACCTCGGCTAACCTGAAATGGCGGGCGATACTTGGGGCCGTAACGGTCGATCTTTGAATACTCGGTAGTAGTAAATCAGCCCGCCCCCCCAGTTAATAAGCACCAGCAGCAACAGCCATTTAACTTTGGACCACGCCGGTAGTTTGCTTGTGATCGCGCAATCCCAGATCATTCCTAGCCAGAGAGAAAGTATTCCGATTGCACCGAAAGCTCCGAGCAGCCCAACGGGAAGCCTGACGATAAAAGGCAAAGAGTTAATCCGGTCGTCTCCCACAATCCCACCCACAATCCCTAAGGCTAGAAGTGCTGCGATTGATGCATAAAAGCAAATGATCGCAACTCGGTAATATCCTCGAATCGCCAAATAAAATCGCTCGGTCATGCGAGCCATACTCTCAGTCTCCCTAGCGGAGTGCAAGAACAAAAGCCCTTCAGAGAGACTTCGATAGAGACGCGCCGACATGAAATTGCTCAAAATCCGACTTTGCAGGAGTGTGACGATTACAGTTTGGCAGCTTCGGCGTTTCGCTTTGCAGCGGCATCTTGCTTGCCCATCGCTGTGAGTACCTGAGCGTGAAACATGAGCAAGCCCTTGAGAGTTTTCGAGTACTCGAAACTCAACTCGCGTCCTGCCGGGCTATTCAGCCCAGCACGTTCATAGTCGTC
>Ga0302315_10001689_pt1 | contig 21849 bp, 14 predicted proteins | sample III_Palsa_N3_1_FD_200532 | JGI IMG/M metagenome (GOLD analysis project Ga0302315, IMG submission 200532) | Peat permafrost microbial communities from Stordalen Mire near Abisko, Sweden - III_Palsa_N3_1 | ecosystem: Environmental > Terrestrial > Soil > Palsa > Peat permafrost | place: Sweden...
GTGTGGCGGGTTGTTACAAATGGACTGGGACATGGCTCTGTCTGGGTAAATGGTCATAATTTAGGCCGTTATCCGGAAAAGATCCCCATTAATGGGTTGTATATACCCGAATGCTGGATGAAGCCGGGAAACAATACTTTACTGATCTTTGACGAAGACGGGAATGACGCCCGTAAAGTGACTATTGAAGTGGAGGCGGCGGCCAGTCGATCGGTGAAAATATTCAGCGGGCTGTAAACGCAATTAACCATAAAACTGATTTTATGAGAATTCAAACAGAACCCATCGGAAGCATTCCCCGTCCCATTGAATTGATTGAAGGTATGAAGGCGCATGCCGCCGGAAATATTAAGGATCAGGAGCTGAACAAGTTGTTTGAAGCGGCGCTGGTGGATACCATTAAACGCTTTGAGGCGACCGGCTCTCCGGTAATAACTGACGGCGAACAAACCAAGCCAAGCTTCGCTACTTACCCGATTGCCGGCATGACGGGGCTTGATCCCAATGGCGTGGTGATTCCCTTTGCAGATGGGCATACGCGCCAGTTGCCCAAAATAACAGGAGGGCCTTTTCATTATCAAACCTATGCGAACAGTTACCTTGAAAAAGCAAAACGGTTAACCGCTTTGCCGGTGAAGCAGGCAGTCATTGCGGTGTCGGCTATCAGTTTACTGTATCCGCCCGAAGGTGTTGAAGGCTACGGCCATGATCAATTCATTCATGATTTGCTGAATGAAGCAGAAGCCGATATCAGGAGGAGCCTTCACAGCGGCGCCTATAATGTGCAGATTGATTTTACCGAAGCAAGACTTTCTTTGAAGTTGGACCCAAGCGGTGGCTTGTTGCAATCCTTCATTGACCTGAATAATAAAGTACTCAGCCGCTTTACGGAAGAAGAGCGGAAAAAGATCGGGGTTCATTCATGCCCTGGCGGAGACCATGACTCAACACATAGCGCAGATATACCTTATGCTGATCTGTTGCCCTTCTTATTTCAACTGCAGACTGGTAATTTTTACCTGGAATATGCAGGAGAAAAAGACAAGCAATCGGTACTGTCGTCTATTAAAGAAAATATACGGCCTTCGCAGATCGTCTTTTTAGGCGTTACCAATGTGCTGGACCCAAGAATAGAAACACCGGAAGAAATACGCGAATTGATTTTGGAGGCTGCGGCGGTCATTCCTGTTGATCAATTGGGTACAACGGATGATTGTGGCTTCTCGCCCTTTGCAGATGATGTTTCCACCGCACGGGAAATTGCGTTCGGAAAAATAAAAGCACGTATTGATGGTACGTGGTTAGCAGAAGCTGCACTCAGTAAGAAATAAAGCGCATGGCATGACTGATCTCAATAAAAACGAACGATTCCTTTCATTGGATATTTTCAGGGGACTCACGATCTGTTTTATGATTATTGTGAATGCGCCTGGTTCCGGCGCAGATCCATATGTTCCGCTGGACCACGCGGCCTGGTTCGGATTCACCCCAACCGACCTGGTGTTCCCCTCCTTCCTTTTTGCCGTCGGTAATGCCCTGAGTTTTTCCGGAAGGAAATATGAGACCGACAGCGCTTTTCTTAGAAAGCTGTTTAAGCGGACGATGATCATCTTCTTATTGGGGTACCTGATGTACTGGTTCCCTTTCGTCCACCGGGTGGAGGGGGGCGGATGGGCTTTCAATCCCCTGAGCCACACGCGGATCATGGGCGTATTGCAACGCATCGCCTTGTGTTATTGCATAGGAGCCCTCCTGGTGCGTTACCTGCGGGAGCAGGCCGTGATTGGGGTTGCGGCATTCCTGCTCCTGGGGTATTGGGCCGTGCTCTACCTGTTCGGTGAGCCGGGAAAGGAGCTGACGATGCTGGGGAATGCAGGCACCCGCCTGGATATCTGGCTATTGGGGGACGCTCATTTGTATCACGACAAGGGGGGACCCGTGGCCTTCGACCCGGAAGGACTGTTGAGTACCTTGCCTGCCGTTGTCAACGTAATAGCCGGTTATATATCCGGGCGTTTCATCAGGGACCGGGGCAAGAATTATGAAACGGTGGCGAAATTGGTCATGCTGGGAAGCCTTTTTGTGTGCATCGCCCTATTCTGGGGCCAGTTTTTCCCCCTGGCAAAAAAACTATGGACCAGCACTTTTGTTTTATTGACCGTGGGCATAGATATGGTCCTGATCGGTACCTTGATCTATACCGTTGAGATACGGAAATGGAAACGGGGCGCTTCCGGTGCAGAAGGTGGCAGGTCCTACTTCAGCCGCTTCTTCCTGGTGTTCGGCAAGAACCCGCTCGCGATCTACCTGTTTTCCGAACTGTTCCTCACCGTGCTGGGGCTGATATGGGTTAGGCCTGGGCTGTCATTTTATGACTGGATCAACCAGGTTTTTTTTCAATGGGCCTTTCCGGGTCATTTTGGTACCCTGGTGTTTGCTGTCTGTTACATGCTGATATGCTGGGGCCTTGGGTATGGCTTGTATAAAAAGAATATATACATCAAAATATGACCCGCCGTTTCCTGCGGAGGACGATTGGCATCCTCCTTATGTGCAGGGTGTATACCCCGCTTCCTTTGCTGGCCCAGGAAATTCCTGTATGGAAATACGTGGACCCATTCATCGGTACGACCGAAAGCGGGGTGGTCACCCGTTGGGGAAATGACGGCGGGGTTTACCCCGGGGCTGTCGCTGTCTCGGGATTCATGCAGCTAAGCCCCGAGACCCGTTTACCCTCTTCGGGGGGATACCATTACCAGGACCATTTCATTTACTTTTTTAGTTGTACGAATCATCAAAGCGGATTTCCATCCGGGTCTTCAGGTCGTCTCTATGTCATGCCGTTGATCAGTGCAACCCGGCCAGGCGCTGATACTAACCAACCGGGCGCTGATACTGCTCCACCGGGGCAGAACGGCCGCCCCTTTTCCCATGCAGAAGAGAAGGCGGAGCCGGGATATTACAGGGTAAGGCTGGGTGACGACGGTACCGTCGTGGCGGCGGTAGCTACCGCCCGGGCGGGTGAATTCCGGATCTATTTTCCGGCGGGTGTGCCTCCAAGGATATTTATAGGGGATGTGGGAGCGAACACTGCATTCAATTTCAGCGAGAAGTATACAAGCCTGCGGACGGTTCCGGGAGGACAGGTCTTTTCGTTTCCGGGGACAGTGGCTGCGCGGACCATCCTCCTGAAGATCAGCGCTTCTACTGTGAGTGTGCAAAGCGCTCAAAAAAATATAGACGTGGAATGCCGCCTGCCGTTTGATATATTGCGCGCTGGCGTCAGGGAACAGTGGTCAAAGGCTTTGTCAGTAGTAAAAGTGACCGACAATAATACCAGGAACAAAACCATCTTTTACACGGCCCTGTATCATTCCCTGCTGGTGCCCTGGATCATTTCTGATGTGGAAGGAAACTACCGGGGAGCAGATGGACGGATTCACCGGGTAACCGGTCACAATGAGTATGGGAAATTTTCACCCTGGGACAGCTTCCGGTCCTTACACCCGCTGCTTTCCCTTCTTTTTCCCGACAAGGAATCGGCCATGGTCAGGTCCATGCTGGACATATACACGCAGAGCGGATACCTTCCGGTGGAGTCCATGACAGGGAACCATTCCATCCCTATTATTGTGGATTCCTATCTAAAGGGCGTTCCGGGTATTGACAAGGACCTGGCATATAAAGCCATGTCCAGGAGTATTATAAAGGGCCCTTTTATCCAAGGCGATATGGCGGTATACCGCGAGAGGGATTATATCCCATTTGAATATCCGGAGTCAGTGACGCGGACGCTGGAGTATGCCTATGATGACTGGACACTGGGACAGTTTGCGGGGAAGGTCATGGGGGACAAGCCGGCTCATGCCTTATTGGAAGAGGCAAGCCTTGCCTATCGCTACCTGTTCTATCCGCCGGCATTGCTCATGTTACCACGCGAGGGGGATATATTCAAGCTCAGACCCGGTAATGCAGGATACAAGGAAGGAGATGCCTGGGTATATTCCTATTTTGTGCCGCAGGACCCGGCCGGACTGATCGATATCATGGGAGGGGCCCCTGTTTTTGCTGCGAATTTGGATTCGGCGCTGACGGATGGGCGCATTCTGTTTGACAATGAGACGGTTTTACAGTTGCCCTATCTTTTCAACGAAGCCGGGCTTTCCCCACTCACGCAGAAATGGGTGAGGACGATCATGAGCAATCGCTATCAGGCATCACCTGACGGCCTGCCGGGGAACGATGACCTGGGGGCTATGTCTAGTTGGTACGTATTCAGTGCCCTGGGCCTTTTTCCTGCTTGTCCGGGAGAACCACAATATGAGATTGGATCACCCATTTTTCGGTCGGCCAGTTTGCGGGTGGGACCAGGGAAGCGCTGGGTGATCAGGAGTGAACATGCAGGACCAAAGAACATCTATATCCAATCGTTGAGCATAAACGGCCTGCCCTACAGAGGAGTATCTGTTCCACATAATATGCTCATGAAGGGAGGACAGATTAATGTCGACATGGGCCCCTTTCCGGGACCTGCGTTGCTTCCGGAGGAGCGAAAACACCCATCTTTTAGCCTATCTGATATTTTGGCGCCGTCAAAAAAGATCGAGCCGGGAGAGCTGTTCAACGTCGCCTTTTCCCTGCGCAATACAGGCAGTGAAGGAACGGTGCAAGTGCAGTTATGGGTAAATGGAAGGGTAGTGGGTCGTAAGAACTGCCTGGTGGCTACCGGGGAAGGTATCAGTGATTCAATCAGTTGTCGCCTGTATAGGATCGGTAAGGCCCTACTTCGGCTGGACTTAGTGGGATCAACATCTGGGAAGGCCGACACCTTGATCGTTGAAGTCGTCAAGCCCGATCGGCCTATGCCGGATGAGCCGGAAGTCTTAGCGGTAGAGATGCAGCCCCTGATCCGGGAAGGAGATTCCGTTATTGCCCATTTTTCCGTCGTCAACACAGGATGGGAAACAAAGGCCTTTCTTCTCCCCCTGAAAGTGGATGGAGAAACGGTGTGCCTGGACACGATCTTGCTGGAGCCGGGGGAGCAACGGGCTTTGTCGTCCGTTTTGCAAATCAAAAGCAAGGGTATCCATAGGTTGCAAATAGGGGGAAGGGAGCGAACCTTCAAATTATACGGAACCCCCTTAGAGGCTTGTGTGCTGGACCTGTCATTTGACCAAAAAAAGGAGAGAGAATGGATGACGGACCGTTCGGGATTCGGTAACCATGTCGTCTTGATGGGGACATCCTTGGGCAAAGAGGACATCGACACGCTGGACACAGGCCTCTTCCTTGGCAGGGACCGGTACCTTCAAATAGGCGGCAGTCCCAGCCTGGACGAAATGGGAGAAAAGCTGACGATGATGTTGTGGGTATACCCACACGGGACAGAGAGTAGGGGGCTGGTGGATATTTTTACCAAAGGAGATAACCATGTGTTGCAGGTATCGGATCATAAAACGCTGACTTTTTTTGCCGGAGGCTGGGGAAGAGGGGATTGCACGGTGGACCTTCCTGCAGACTGGACCGGCCATTGGCATCACATCGCGGGTGTTTGCGGGCCGGACGGGCTCAGGGTTTACATCGACGGGCAACTGCGCGGATATACCCGAATGGAAAAAGGGGTGAATTTATCCATTGATCACAATACCTGGATCGTCGGCCGGAATGAAGAATTCCCCGGGAAGCGGATCTATGAGGGATATGTGAATAAGGTCAAAGTGTACCAGGAAACTTTGGAAGCGGCCGATATATTATCGATCTACCGGACGGAAGGCCGGAACGTGGCTACTTCTTCTCCGTTTTAATCTTATTGGCCACCAACACGCCTATTTTTTTTCCCATTTCATTACTCCGCAAACAGCAATATTGATAGTGTATACCTCCATAGAAACGGGAGTTCATGGTTTCCAGTGCGGCATTTCGGAAGGACGTGTAGGAACGCTGCGGAATACCGAACTCCAGTTCGGATGTATCGGTAAACGCAAAATTGTCTCCGAACTCGCTTGTCAGGGCCTCTGAGGCCGCCGCCGAGATGGTGCAGTGCCCGCAGGTGTATTCAGGAAAAGGAGGTGTTTGTAAATGGGGTTTCCAATTCGGATCAAAATACTTATTGATGACCGTTTCAGGCCTCATGGTGTTATAAATATATTTGACATTCCAACATTGAATAAAGGCATCGAAAAGTGCCACGGCTGTTTCAGCATAGGCAGCCACTGTTTTAGGGAAATCCGCACCGGACTTCCTGGCGGCTATGCCGGTGATGCTCATCCAATGGCCCCCGGGCGAAAACTTTTTGGTGGCAAAAGACAGGTGGCCGTAGACGCTTAATTTGAAAGGGTTGTCATCCCAGAAATTTGCAATGAAGGCCTGCTCAGGCGTGAGGCTGTCATCGACCGCTTCTATTTTTCTTACTTCCTGGTAATAGGGGCTTTCTTTATTCGTCACGTTGAAGGGATAGGGAGGAGGAGGCATAAATTCATTGACACTATCCACTACGATATACCGGATCTGGTTCCAGTGCGGTTCTGCGGCAGCCGAATAGGCTGGCGGCGTAGGTACCCACCTGCCTGGAGAATCATTCACGGTATATTTAGGCGCACTTCTGGTTTGCGCATAATGATCCAGCTTGCTCCATCTCATGATGGCTGAGGCTATGGTATCGGCGTAGGCGAGGGTGTTATCATACATATCGGAAGGCATGCCGTGGTCTTGGGCCATCTGCTTGAGGCTATCCGTGAATACCTTCATACTACCTTTCGGGAACGTCACGGCCTCCCCTAACTGGCAATAAGCGAGCAATGAAGCAAATTCGAAGTCGATCATCTGTCCGACAGGCGGTTTGGGAACGGCGCGTAATCCGTTTAACTGCCCTGCAAAAGAATTGTACTTATCCGGATACCCCGCAGCGATACATTCATAGCCCGCGACAGCGGCATATAAATAGTTCCTGGAGGCTACTATCGGGCTGAAATTGTTCCCCATGACTACCGTATTCAGGTCGTGGACCGTATTGGAATACAGTTGGGGATTCTTGAATATCTTATCATAGTCATGCTTCGTATGGCAGGACATAAAAACGATCGATGCCAGCAAAACAAGAGGTGTTCTTTTCATAAGGCATAAATATAAGCAGTTCTTCTTTTTGGTGTGATTTATGCAAAATAAATTATAACGAGTGCGGGAATGGAAGCTTCCTCTATACTGAAGCATATTCAACCACTAAAATATAGATATGGAAAAACGAATATTGGGTATTATTTTATCCGTATTGGGGATTATAGGCCTCATTCTGGCGGCCATCGTCTTTATGCACGGGGGAGAAGGTTCAAGTCATGTAAAGAGCATTTGCGTATATGCCATATTAGGGATCGTTTTCTTTTTCGCGGGTATAGGGCTGGTGCGCAATACAAATGACAAGGCAACATAGGCCTCCGATTCATTACCGAAACCACCTGAAATTACGGACAAAGACAAAATGAAAAGGGCCCCCGGATCATATTCCCGGGGCCCTTTTCATTGGTTGTTATGTAGGGAGACTTTTAGCTCCCCGTTTCCAATAACTTATATAATTCATCCAGTTTGGGCGAGAGGATGATTTCCGTTCTCCTGTTCAGCGCCCGACCTTCAGATGTGCTATTGGGCTGAACCGGATCGTATTGGCTATGTCCGGAGGCGATCACCCTTACCGGGTCCACCTTATAGTCATTGGTCAGCACCCGCACGATTGAATTGGCCCTGGCCGTACTCAGATCCCAGTTGTCCATATACCTTCCATGAATGGGGATGGAATCCGTGTGACCTTCTATATCCACGGTAATGTCAGGATTGACATTTAATACGTCAGCCAGCTTACCCAAGGCCAACTTGCCCTTTGGATTGACCACCGCACTGCCGGAAGGAAACAACAGGTTCTCCTGCAAACTGACATATACCTTTCCGTTTTTGATTGACACGGTCAGTTCGTTCGAATTGAAACCCACCAATGCGTCACTCATCTTTTGGCGGATCTCCTGGGTGGCCTTCTTTTGTTGATCCATCAGTTCCTGCAGGTGCTGCAGCTTCTTCTGCTGGTCTGCCAATTCCTGCTGGCTCTGGCTTAGCTGAGACTGTTTGTTGGCGGCATCGGTGGACAGTTGTCCGGCCCGGTTGCTGAGTGCGGAAACTTTGTTGTTCAGGTCTGTAATCTGTTGTTGCAGGTCAGCTATTTTAGAAGCCTGCATGGCACTGTCACTTCTGACAGATTGCAGGGCGTTTTGTGACGCCTTGAGTTGTCTCGTTGGAACACAACCGGCCAGTAATGAAGTGCCCACTACAATGACCAGTAAGTAATTTAGTATTTTGCCCATATATCAATGTTTGATTTTACGCGTTATGCATTACATATGCAATTTATAGGCCGCGTTAATTTGCCCGGATTGGGGCGCATCTTACACAATACTGTGCATAAATAAAAAGGCAAGGAGATTTGTACACATTTTTTAGGCAAAGGTCCGGGCAGAGGAGGACCGCTTATGCCTTTTACAGCTGAACCAAAGGGCCAGTAATACACCGTAACTACCTCCGCGTTCAATCCACTCAAAGAGTTCATAATGCGGATACAGCAGTTCGCTGCTCGCTTTCCAAAGCAACAAGATGGCCAAAAGAGTTCGGGAAGGCCGTAGCAGCAGGAGTATGGCCCCGGTGATCTCCCATGCGCCGACTATATTGGCCAAGGTGACCGGATGGGGAAATCCCAATGTTGAATATTGGGCGATCAATGCCTTTTTTTGCAGCAGATTTAGCCATCCATGCCCCGCCAGGAGCAGGAAGCCTGTTAGGCGTAGGCCGAGGGTTGCTTTCCTGAAAGCAGATCTACTTACCGAAGCGCCTGGATGGATGGGGCGGAGCCAATCAGCCCTGTTTTTCGTCACGCCGGATAGGAGCAGCAGGCAAAGGGGGGCTCCGAAATTGCCCGCGCGTTCAATGAGCTCTGCAAACGGTTCTCCCGACAACGGGCGCAGGGAGGCGGTGACCAACCCCCATAGCGCCAGCCACGCAAATAAGGCCCGTATGGGATAGAAGAGCAGCATACACCCCAGCAGGATATCCACAGAGCCCAGGATAGGCATCAACCGGTAAGCCAGGTCATGACCTATGCCGAATACCGCGAAATAGTTACACCAAATGGGCTTGGTGATGATACCGAAAGCCCCGTGGCCTATGAAACACATGGCGGAGGCCACACGCAGGCTGTAATGCATTTTTTGTTCCGTCGCCTGCAAATCCAGGGAGTCTGCATGCCCCGTCCTATTGATTGACCAATCCATTGCCGAGTCCGAATTTTTGGATAAGATGATTGCCTATCTGAGTGCCCAGCAATTTACCATTTTCTACAGCTTCCCTGAAATGGATTCCTCCGTACAGACGGCTCATGGCAGCCTCGCCTGATGCCTGAATAAATGATTCAAAACTCCTGTCAGGCAAGCCGAAGGCCTTCTCTACGTTATCCGTATAGTGGAAATGATCCCCGTAAATGGCCGTCAGTACGGTAGCGGATGCCATGGAAATGACACTATGTGCACTGGGGTATTCGGGGAAGGGTGGGGTTTGCAGCAAGGGCTGCCAGGTGGGATTGTACAATTGCTGGACGGCCGTGATGGGACGCAGATAATTAGTTCTGTATTTTTCATCCCAGGAGGCGATGAAGCCATCGAACAGGGCTATGGAAACCAGGGAATAAGTATAGAGCGCGGCTGTCAACCCTTTGTTTTCCTGCCTGATCGCGATTGCAGCGATGCCTATCCAATGCCCCCCGGGAGAAATTTTCTTAATACTATACATCAGGTGGCCCACCGTCTGGGTGGCATAGGGATTACAGTCCCAGAAGAGCGCAGAAGCCCTCTGATCAGCGGTCAGATGGTTGCACGTCTCGTACACTTCCATGTATTCTTTAACGAAGGCCGGTGACTTAAAAGGTGCGGGTTCGGGTATGGTATATTGGTGGGCGCTAGTAAGGGTCATAGACCTGATCTGGTCCCAATGCGGCTCCACTGCCTCCATATAATCGGGGCCTGTTTGTTTCCAGGTAGCAGAATCTTTTCCCGGCGTGAAGCGGGCCAGGGTTCTGGTATATCCATAACCGTCCCCGCCTGCCCATTTCAATATGGCATTGGCCACCTGCATCCCGAACCGGACGGAGCGCTCATAGACTTCTTTGTTTGCCTGGCTGTGATGGCTTCGCTGTATTTCGATATCGACTGAGTCATATAATTGTTCGAACAGGTCTTTGGAAAATACCAGGGCGTGGGCTGTCATATGAAAGGCAGCAGCGCCGGCCACCATCCAGTCGTAGGATAATGCAGGGTCGCTTGCCGGCCAGAGAATGGAATCATTCCCTAAACCGTTCAGCCTGCCGACAAAACTTTTAAAGGACGAGCTACCGGGACGGGCGGCTTCGTAAAACGAGATCATGGAATACACATAGGTCCTGCTGGCGACAGGTGGAGCGGTAATGTCCCGTATCATTACTTCAGTTAAAGCATGAAGCGCCTTTTCCACTATCCGGGTGTCGCTGACAGATGTTTTATCGGTGGGCGCCGGGCCTTGGGCAGCTGTCCGGCAAAGCCCAAGTGTCATCAATCCGCATAGAATATACCGGCCACTAACGGACCTTGAAAATTTGGATACTGTCATTGTTATTGGCTACTATGATGAATTGATCTATTTGAACCATCTTCCGTACGTCCTTATCCGCATAAAAACCGCCGCCGCCGGGGACGACTAAAAATTCGGGATGACCCGAGACGTCCTTTTGCGTGGTGAGCAATAAGCCCTTGCCTGCATCTTCCCGGCCCCATTGAGCCCTTACCGCGTAATTATTGCCGGCGAGTAAAATGTCTTTCAGTCCCCCGGTCTGCCCTTTGAAATAACCCGTCAGGATGTCCCTTACGGGGAACGCCTGGGCCTCCGGAGGGAAGGCTTTAAAATGGAAGACGCTTCCGTCATTGAGGAATATACCCGATCGGAACTCTTCCGCCGACAGGTGAATGGCGCCTGCCCACTGCTCCCTGGTCATAATGTCATTGACGGTAGCATCACAATAAGATTGGTAGGTGGGGTATTGGGTTTTAAAGGAAGGGATCTGGTCGAGCAAATCATCCCGGGTGGCCATGGGATAGCTCTTCCCCTGGATATAATAACTCAATATTGCGTCCAGGGAACCATTATTATCCAGGTCAGCGGCATCGACCGTGACGGGTTCTTCGGGGCTGGGTTTCATTTGTCCGTTCAATCCTTCATTGCCGGCAATAATATCCAGGTTTCCGTCCCCGTCAACGTCTTCAATCTTCAGGCAATTCCACCAACCGGAAGAATGGGGGATCACCAGCTTTTTATCCGCGCTGAAATAGGGAGCGCTTCGCTGGCCAAAGAGAATAGTTACTGGCATGAATTCCCCCGCCAGCACCAGGTCATCGATCCCGTCCTTGTTGATGTCGGCCACCTTTACGGTACATACCATGCCTATATTTTTCAGGAAATCAGGAGTGACATCCGTGAAAACGCCTTTGTCATTGCGGAACAGGTAGCTACGGGGTGCTTTGGGATAGGCTCCGGTCTCTACTTGCCCCGCCCTGAAAATATCCATATCCCCGTCTCCGTCCATATCAAAAGCTACGACTGCTCCCCCGGAGCTTGCCGTGGGGGGCAATACGCCGGGACGATTGCTCCAATGCCCCCGCCCGTCATTCCAATAAATATGGTCCTGGAAATTCGCTTCATTGCCACCGCTGACGACGTATAAGTCCGGGTGCCCGTCTCCGTCCAGGTCCGCAAAAGTGGCCGCCACCCCTTCGTATTGGGCATCGGAGTCCAGTACGGGAGGCTTCAGGCTTTCAAATTTGCCATTCCCGGAATTGACCAGGATTGCCCCGGGCTGCCCTTTGCCGCCTCCCACAAACAGATCCGTCTTGCCATCGCCGTTTACATCTGCTGCCGCCAGGGCAGGTCCATTCCGGGAGTACTGGCGGGGTAACAGGGGTTCCCGCTTAAAGTCATTATAGTCATCCTCTTTGTGGAGAAAGGGGGACATTCCATTATTCAATTCCGTAAACAGGTTCGTCGCAGGTGAGGCATCGTTCTTTTGGATAACGGTGGCATTTTTTTCCTCCAGCACCAGCGTTCTGTTGACTTCCTGGCCTTCCAGGACCTGCGTTTTTCCATCGTTCCAGGTGACGGTGACTTTCACAGAGTCCCGCTTGCCCAACCCAAAGATCAGGCAGGGCTCTGAGGAGGATTCAAATCCATGGACCGGCATCATCTCCTGCAACTGCTTGAACCCGTCCCGCGCTTCCACCACGACCTTGGCGCCAATACCGAAACGGTTCTTGCCGTTCCCCGAAAACCTGATCTTCAAATAATGATTTTTCAGGTCCTCGGCATGATTCTGCCAGATGAATGCCGGTTGGTTAATATTGTTCACCACTAAATCCCAATCCCCATCATTGTCAAAATCACCGTATGCCGCCCCATTGGACAAGGAAGGCAGGTCCATGCCCCATTGCTTCGTCACGTTCTCGAAGGACAGGTCGCCCTTGTTCCTGAACAGGTAGCTCCTCACCTGGGAAGAGGGCATCTTTAATACCATAGAATAAAGGTCGGGCTGCTGGCCGGCGTCCCTGGCCTTTTGTACTTCTGAAGGCACGGTATACTTCAGGAAATCCATGTTCGTGTAATCCCTCATATACCCGTTCGTAATAAACAGGTCCTGGTTGCCGTCCAGGTCGAAATCCGCGAAGAGGGCAGACCAGCTCCAGTCAGTATTAGAAATACCCGCCAGTTGCCCGATCTCGCTGTACCTGATCCTTCCCCCGTAATTACCGCCCAGATGCAGCATGTTCCGCATATACTGGTAATAATAACCGTGGTCAATAAGGTTTTGGAAATGGTCGTAACCGTCAGGCCCTTTAAGCATCTTTTGCCTTTTATTGGATTCCGGCAGCATATCCAGCGTGAGCAGGTCTGGTAGGCCGTCATTGTTTATATCGGCTACATCGCATCCCATTGAATACTTGGACGTATGCCCCATGAACTCTTTCAGGGATTCTTTAAAGGTGCCGTCGTGCTGATTGATATAGAGATAATCATCTTCGTCATAATCGTTGGTTACGTAGAGATCGTCCCACCCATCCCCGTTGAAATCGGCGACTGCCACGCCCAGCCCGAAGCAGATGGGATTGGATATAATCCCTGCACTGTCTGTAACGTTGGTGAAATGCCCGCCGTCATTCCGATATAAGCGGTCGCCTCCCAGCGGATCGTGAGCGGTCTTCATATACGCCACGTCATAATTCTTGAGCCTCTTGATTGAGTGCCTTAAAAGAAAGAGATCAAGGTCCCCATCGTGGTCATAATCAAAAAAAACAGCCTGGGTGGAATTGCCCGTGTCATCAATGCCATATTTGGCTGCCTCCTCCTTAAATGTGCCGTCATGTTGATTGATGAACAACAGATTTTTTCTGTTGTCCATGTCCCCATTCCCCGACCGGCAAATATAGATGTCCAGCCACCCGTCCCCATTGATATCGACCAGCGTGACTCCCGTCTTCCAACCTTCGGCCTCTACGTTGGATGATCGGCTGATGTCCTGAAATGTAAAATGCCCTTTGTTGAGATAGATCTTGGGCTGCTCAATATTAGAAATGAATACAATATCCGGCAGGCCGTCGTTATTCAGGTCGCCGACGGCAACGCCGCCACCGTTATAAAAATATTCATAAGTGAGTACATTCTGATCGGCGGATTCCACAATCCTGTTCTTGAAGTTGATCCCTGATTGCTTGGCAGGTATCAGGGTAAATAGGCTTTGGCTGCTGCCTGCGTAAGGGATGGCCAGGGTAAATACAAGCGCCGATACCAGGTATGAAAAGCAGTCAGATCTCATATTAGCCATGTATTAAGATAAATATCCTGTAAGGTAAATATCCTTTATTTATCTGGAAATTCGATAACTGCCTCCAGTTCCCTATTGTCTCTTTAGGGGAGTGTACCCGGTCTGGATTTTGTAATCTATAAAAAAACAAAATTTCTCCATAAAAAAAATACATCCCGGAAGAGCAATTTAATTATGGATAGTCAATTATATTTATCGAAAATAATACATTATGCCACATATTGGTTTGCCGGAAGGGTATCCGGGTATACGGAGCTTGTTCATGTATAGCCCAGTGACGGCATTGCCGTTGAATCAATTGGTTCAGACACTGTTGTGGGACCCCGCCACGTCGACCCTGACGCCGGGCGAAAGGGAACTCATCGCCACCTATACCTCTTCACTGAATCATTGTAAATACTGCGCCTCTACCCATGGTGCCATTGCCAAATATCAATTAGGGGGCGACGAAGCCCTCGTGAAAAGTGTGGTGCAGGACAGTGAACATGCCGACATCTCTGACAAGATGAAGGCGTTGTTGAAGATTGCCGCCAAGGTGCAGCAAGATGGGAAAGCGGTTGAAAAAAAGGATATTGATTTTGCCCTGGAACAGGGCGCTACGGAAAGGGAGATCCATGATGCCGTATTGATCACCGCCGCGTTTTGCATGTATAACCGGTATGTCGACGGGCTAGCCTCCTGGGCGCCGGATGATCCGTCTGTATATGAAGAGATCGGCAAGCAGCGGGCCACGGAGGGATATATGACCAAACCTTTTCTGGTAAAACAGTAATGGTACAACAATAGTAGAATGTTACATTAACCGATCATTGATATGAGAAATTTGTTTACGGCTCTCGTCCTTCTTTTTCTTTTTGCGACGGAAATATTGCGTGTCTACTTCATTATGCCCTTTCCGGGCAGCCAGCAGGAAAACTCCATTGCGGTCGCCTACTGGTTAAGCAGGAATATTTGGTGGCTGCGGCTCGGCGGACTCCTCATACTGGCATTCCTGTTAATCGATAAAGTCAGAAGGGGTAAACCCCTTCCCATCATCGGCTGGGGAATTGCGCTCTTATTGTACGGTTTTGTTTTTTTCATGTTTAACTACAGGTTTGAAGCGGATAAAATGTTTTATCAGCCGGAAAACAAAAGTTTTTCCTCCGCTGCTGCAGATACTTCCAATGGGAGTGGACTGGTGATTGGTGTGGTGATCAATGGGGAGGCAAAGGCGTATCCTATAGAGATCATAGGCTACCATCACCAGGTAAGGGATACGGTGGGTCGTATACCGGTCATGGTCACCTATTGCACCGTGTGCCGGACGGGCAGGGTTTTTAGTCCGGAAGTGGAAGGGAAGGCAGAGCATTTCCGGTTGGTAGGCATGGATCATTTTAATGCGATGTTCGAGGATGCCACTACCGGCAGTTGGTGGAGGCAGGCCACGGGAGAGGCCATTGCCGGAGAGGAAAAAGGAAAAAAACTGCCCGAAATATATAGCCAGCAGGTAACACTGGCATCCTGGGTCAAGCAGTATCCGCAAACATTGATATTACAGCCGGACCCTGTGTTCCGGAAAAAGTATGAAGGATTAAAAGGATATGACGTGGGGATTATTAACAGCAAGCTGGAGAAAAGGGATTCCGCCTCCGGGCACTTTAAATCATGGGTCGTCGGTGTGCAGGTGGGGAAGAATGCCCGGTCATATGATTGGAATTTGCTCAGGAACAAAGGCCTCCTGGAGGATTCACTGGCTGGGTTACCCTTGGTCGATTTCCTGGAAAAAGACACCAATTCTTTTCATGCATTCTCAAGGAACGTCGGTGGGGTGGCCCTGCAATTTCAGCGGGTGGATTCTACCGGCTGGATTACAGATACGGACACGCATTCTTTATGGAGTCCTTACGGGTTGTGCACCCAAGGGCAGTTGAAAGGGCTGCAACTGGGGCATGTCAGGGCGTACCAGGAGTTTTGGCACTCCTGGAAGACCTTTCACCCAGATAGCGAATGATGCGGGTTTGCCCGAATAGCGAATGATGTCGTTTTATCCCAATTGAGACTGGTGTCGTTTTAGCTCTTTTGCTGACCCGGTCTAATCAAGAGGGCTCTGTCTATAATACTGTATATGACTTCGGCGGGTATCACGAGGCTGCTTGCCCTGCTATGCCTGGCGATGTTTATGCCGCAAAAATGCCCTTCGATATCAAATACGGGTCCTCCGCACATTTCAGGTGTAAGAATTGCATCGTGCGAAAACACCTGCTCAAATCCATCTCTTATGACACTTTTGCCCCCTGCAAATTGTTCGGCCGGATGGTGAAGAGCCATGGGAGGCAGGGGCATGGTTCCCAAAACGATTTCCTTTGAATAGGCGGCCCCGGACCTGCTCATTTGCATGGTCACCGTATCTCCTGGCCAGTATTTCATCAGTTCATTTCCATAATCCTCCGCCTTATTCATGGGCACTCCATTAATACTCAGTACTTCGTCTCCGATTCTCATGTCCTGTTCGCTTGCCGGGGAAGGAGATTGTATATAAACAAGGAGCAGGGGTCCGCTTTTGGGTGAAATGGAGGCGCCCAGAAAGCCAATACTGAAGAACTTGCCGGACTTGAAAGGAATTCCGCCTGCTATGCTGATGATCGCCGCCTCATCCGGTTGGGGAGAGACGAGGAACTTTCCGGGGCGGATCGCAGGTAAAGAATCATTCAATCCTTGCCTGAATATGATTCCCCCTTTGATCTCCCTTTCCGGCTGTAATATGACCAGGTCATTCTGCCTGTCACGGAATATAACAGTCGCTGGGATCCGGTGTTTTCCATCGAATAATGTAATGGAATCATTTCCCACGATGGAGCTCTTTCCGGCGACAACGCATTGATATCGCCCATTCATCTGGGATATGCCCTGCAAAGAGAACAGTGTCCCTACCGCCCGCTGCTCTTTACCGTGGACCCTGCTCTTAATGGTTAAACCGGCGGCTTGAAATTTTGAGGCCACTCCGGCCATACGCTTATTGAAGCCTTTAATGCCGGGGATGAGGCCGGCCTTCTTTACAGGAGGGTTATTATTAATAACATCAGGGGAATCAGGGAAAGAAGTGTAGACAGTGGGAGAGTGCAACGCCGTCCAGTATTTTATATACAGGTCTACCGGGATCTCATAATTGATATCTTCCGGAATATCCACCGCACTATGCAGGGCAATGACGTGTCCAAAATAATCGAAGAGAGGACCGCCGGAATCGCCTGGCTCCATGATACAGGTGGATTGTACAAATCCTTTTGCATTTTTTACGTGGGAGATATACCCGAATCGAACCGTCGGCAGTGGATTAAATAAGCTTTCCGGATAGGAGATGCTCAAACAGGGCTCATTGAATTCTAACCCGGATGAACGGCCCATCTCGGCATAAGGCCAGGGCCCTTTAGTAAGGATCTTCATCATGCCCACATCCGGTACGGATTTGTCCTGGGCAAGTTCTATCTTTCCAAGCGCCATCGCGATGCATTCCCTTCCGTCGGGAAAGGTCACTTTACAAGTCTTGCCCGGAATCGTCACGTGAGCCGCCGTCAGAATATCACCGTCACTGTCGACGACCACCCCACTGAATGGAGCGCTCATTTGCCGGTGAGAGAGCGTATCGTAGTCCCATATCCTTACACAGGCCGGGGCGCATTTATCAATCACCTTTTCGATATTTTGTTCTATTCTTTCAGGATCGTTTTTTTGGCTGTAAGCCATTTCTGAAATAAAAGGAAGAGACGCTACGGCCAGGAAGACGGATAGTTTTTTAATCGATATCATCCGGCAATGTAATTCAATTGCTAAAAAAATAGCAGACGGGCTTATATTTGGCACTTTTTTAGCCTATTATCCATTATTCTACCAAAAAGTGTACATGATGATGAAAAGAACAAGTTTAGCCAAAGTCGTATTGATGCTATTATTGATGACCGGCGCCGTTGCCACCTACGCGCAATCCCAGGGCCCCGTCACACCCGTAAAAGTGGGAAGTGTTATCCTCAATTTGGGCATTGGGACCGGAGCGGATTACCAGGGGGACTATTATAATTCTTCCTTTGGATTTAAAGCGGCTTTAGAATTCGGACTATGGCAGGTAGGACCTGGCGTACTTACGTTAGGCGGGGAAATCGGGGCTTCTTCTTCCAACGGGGGATATTATTCGGATTACAAGTCCCATACCTTGGTGATAGCCGGCAGATCTGCCTGGCACTATGGCTGGGACGTCCGGGGGCTGGACACTTACGGCGGAATTTCTGCCGGATTAGGCTTCAGACATCGTGAGTACAATAATGGAAATACCCCGTATTCAAATAATGATGTTATTGCGGCGCCTGGCGTGTTTGTAGGGGCATCCTATTTCATTCTTCCGAAGTTTGGATTTAACGCGGAAGCCGGCTATGACATCACTGACTTTCAACTGGGAGTGGTCTTTAAATTGAATTAAAGGCCCGGGCCCCCATGGGCTCCTGCGGTTTCCCTTCCATGTCAACTGACGGCTGCCATCTGGACCCTCCTGTCATTTCCCGGGGCCGGTTGGTATCCGTCCGTTGATTGGTTTTAATTTATCTCCTTATCCACGTCACTTCATCCCGGTAGGTCTTGCCCTGGAACATCCCTTCAGCCCGGATAATATTCCGCCCCTTTTTCAGGCGCACGCCGTCGAAAATATAATCCGCCTTAGTTGTTCCTTCCTTATATGGACCCGCTTTCTTTCCGTTGATATATAACAAAACGGTATCCATATGGGCAAATACCTTTATGGAATGGATGGCGCTGATCCTTACGGAATCCCTCCGCCCGCTGATATATAATACGGGGTCCTGACTCCAGTTCGCCTTGTACCAATAAAAAGCGTCTTTACGGACCTTGCGGTCATAGGTCACCAGGCCTTTCATGTTGCGGGCGAGAACCCCTCCTCCATGGGCGCCGGGCACGCAGAAGTCAAACATATTCCAGACATAGGAAGCCACGAGATAAGGATGTTTTGCGATAATGCCCCATTGAATTTCATGGAAAGCGGTCTGGTAACTCTCGGGCCAGAATTGTCCTCCGGGATTTCCGGTATCGGATACGGCTTCCGTTTGCTGGGCTATATTGGCTTCGCAACCATACTCTGAAAGCACTACTTTTCCGTCAGGATAATGCTGCTCAATATCCTGTAGCCACTTTTCCAGGTCTCCGGTATGGCCTTCATACCATCCGTAATACCGGTTCATGGCCTGGATATCCGCATTCCGGTTGGAAGGACGGTCCATTTCTCCATATCCACTGGTGCTGACCGTGAACCGGTCAGGATCCTCGGTTTTGGCAAGATCATTCAATTGCCTGGTCAGAACAGGGACAAACCCATCTTCTGTTTTGGAATATACTTCATTGTGAAGTCCCCATACATAAATGGAGGGGTGGTTATAATTCTGACGGATCAATTCGGTCAGTTGCTGTTTAGCGTTATCGCCTTCCTGGCCGCTCCATTCATTGACAAAGGGGATCTCTGCCCATACAATAAAACCCATGGTGTCGCAGGCATCATAGATGTACCCGGCTTGCTGGTAGTGAGCGAAGCGGATGGACGTGGCGCCTATCTCTGCGATCATGTCCAGGTCCGTCTGATGTTGGGCATTGGTCAGCGCGCTCCCGTATCCTTGCCATTCCTGGTGGCGACAGACCCCATAGAGCCGGTATGGCTGACCATTCAGGTAGAATCCTTTCCCTGGAATGACCTGGAAAGTGCGCAAGCCAAGGGGTTGATTCACAGCGTCTTCCAGGGTATCCCCCTTCCAAAGGGTGACTGTTACGCTGTACAGGTAAGGGTCTTTTCTGCCATTCCAGAGCCTGGGCCTGATAATTTCGAGCCTCTGCCCTTTCCGGTTCATGCCCTGAGTGGAAAGCGCTACTAATTCCCGCTCTATGGCCACCTGTCGCCCACTGCTATCTTTGACAACCGTCTGCATCCATTCCTTTACAGGCCGGTCTCCTGTATTTTCAATTTTCGCAGTCACAAAGATGATAGCCGCCTGTTCGCTGACCGAGTCCTGGCGTATATATATACCAGAAGATGCATAATCGGTCGTCGTAATGTTGATCTTCTCTGTGAGGATCAGGCTGACCGGCCGGTACATTCCTCCATATACGCCAAACAGCCGGTTATTAATGGGGATGACGTCTTTGCGCGCTTCATTGTTAGCTTTTACCATGAGTACATTCGCCGTGTCCTCCCTGAGAAAATGGGTGATCTCGAAACAAAAAGCACCGTAGGCTCCTTTGTGCTGTCCTACCCAATGGTTATTCACGTAAAGGTCCGCTACTTGTCCTACTCCTTCAAACCGCAGAAATATCCGTTTGCCCCTGGCGCCTGCGTCCGGGAAGAAGTTTTTTTTGTACCAGCCGTCTCCCTGGTAATAAGGGGATCCCTTTTGCATGTCTTCGTTATTCCATGTATGGGGTATGTCTACCGCTTGCCAGTTTCGGGAAGCCAGGGCTGCGCCGGGGCTGGGGAAACTCCCTTTTATAAACGACCATCCGTCTGTAAACGTCCTGACTATACGACCAGGTTCCTGGGTCTTCCCCTGCATGTCTCCAGCGAGGAACAGGAATAAAAACATCATTTTTAGCATCGTCGAAAGCTGTATCCGGATTGGAGACTGAATACGGATCAAATCTACGGCAGCGGTGTCAAATTAGATCGTATTTTGCACAGCTAATCCCTGTCATGCACAAACATTCCCTTTTTTATATCGGCCTGCTTTGGGCAATTGCTGCACTATTGTATTATCCTGTTTTCTTTTCCAGCTATTTTTTTACGGACGAGGTTTTGCAATTATGGCTATACGGGAAGGATTCCGGTTTTCACATGTTCGCAGACCAGGGCCGCTTTGTGACGGATGCGCTTTTCAAGCGCCTCTATTCCGGGATTGACCACATCGACCAGATTATGTGGTTGCGCCTGTTCTCTTTCCTGGGCTGGCTCTGTTGCCTGCCCGCCTGGTTCCTGCCTTTAAGGAAAATAGCCGCCCGTGAAAAGCTTCCGTCTGTGCTGCCTTTTCTGGTCTGCCTTTATATTATTGCGGTCCCTCCTTTTGCCCTGTCTGTCGGATGGACGTCCTGCATGGAAATGTTCATTGCGAACACTAGTGGCTTTTTGAGCGGATACATGCTATATGCCTCCATAACCAGGAAAGGCAGCTTTTCCAACCCGGCGTTGAGAGCCCTTGTCGTCTCCGTGATATTGGGATTATTATCTCTCTGTACCTACCAGAGCGGTTTTTGTTGTTTTATACTGCCCTTTCTGGTGCATGCCCTGGCGCAAAGGCGTATTACAAGGATCTTAATAGTAGGCATCGTGGCCTATTTCGGCCTCTTCGTTCTCTACTTCCCCCTATTCAAAATTTTGTTAACCCTCATGTCGTTGGGGGGCAGCGCCCGCACATCCCTGAGCCATGATCCGTTAGCCAAGCTGCGGTATTTTATCAACAAGCCCCTTACCGGCGCCTTTCATTTTACCTGGCTCGTGAGGGAAAACAGCCTGGTTGGACATATAATATCGTTATTCCTTATAGGGATTCTACTGGCCGCTCAATTTTTGAGGGACAGAGACTGGCTGTCTCCCCTAAGACGGTTGATATGGCCCCTGATGATTTGCGTGTTGTTATTGCTACTGTATTTTCCTTCCCTGATTACCCAGGAGAATTATGCCTCCAACCGGACTTTGTTTTCGCTGGAACTGGGCGTCTTCCTTTTTTGCCTCGAAGCGCTGTCGCATGCCTGCAGACTGTCCGGCTACCGGACAATCTTATTGAGCCTGGTGGGTCTTTTCCTGGCCGGAACGGCATGGTATAATATCCGTTATTTATTTCTCTATCCCTTGGTCCGGGAATATACAGACGTCAGGACGCGAATAGAAACGTCCTATACTCCCG
>Ga0302315_10001691_pt1 | contig 21846 bp, 20 predicted proteins | sample III_Palsa_N3_1_FD_200532 | JGI IMG/M metagenome (GOLD analysis project Ga0302315, IMG submission 200532) | Peat permafrost microbial communities from Stordalen Mire near Abisko, Sweden - III_Palsa_N3_1 | ecosystem: Environmental > Terrestrial > Soil > Palsa > Peat permafrost | place: Sweden...
AAGCTTATCGCGTGTGATATCGTATAAAGTGCCGAGTAGCCTTTCCCTGCCTTCCTTACTTTTTTCTGCCTTGCCCTGGAAATTGATCCATTTTACGATCCCGTCCTGCGTCTTTATACTCCCTTGAAAATCAAAATTCTGATCCGGACGGATCGTATCCAAAAGTTCTTTTAACTTCAGGCGATCTTCCGGTAACAATATATCCAGCAAATTTTTTTCCGTCCAGGTTTTATCATCCTCCGCGAAGCCAAAGAGTTGATCGAACCCGTCGGACCGGGTGATGGTACGATCTGCAAGGTCAAGTTCCCATACGGCCATTTTAGAGTATTTTAGCGCCATGGTCAGACGCCGTTCGCTTTCATTTAGCTCTTTCCAGGCAGTAAAATCATCCAGTACCGTATAGGCGTAAGCAGTGCCATTTTCAGTAAATGCGATGGTGGTCACATGCACCCACGCTAAAGTGCCATCCTTTTTTTTGATACATGCATCCAGTTGAAAATTTGGCTGCCCATGCTCCCACATCGCTTTTTGCAACTCGTGCCAATGGTGCTTGTCTTCCTCGCAAGCATAATCCATGATCTGGCTGCCCACCAGTTCCTCACTGGAATAACCCATCAATTCGGTCAGTGCCTTATTGACCTTAAGGATCCGCAGGTCGCTGTCAATAATTTTTCTGGCCGCGGTCGTCAGCTGAAAAATAGCCTCAAACCGCGCATCACATTCCTTAAACCTATGTTCGTAGTCCGCTGACTGTAAGTTCGTTTCCATAGCCTTGTTCTATAAATAACAACAAAACTATTTCCCCGGTTTTCAAAAATTTATACAAGCAAAATACAAAGCGGTTTTTATGATAACAAACCCTTGGAAACGTGGAATTGAAGGAACTTACCAAGCCTTATTTACTATAAATGCTCATTGGATAAGGGTAGATTAAAATAAAATTTCGAACCAACACTTTCAGTACTTTCCACGAAAATCCGACTTTCATGTATCCGAAGTATTTCCGCGACAAGGTAAAGTCCTATCCCAAACCCTGCAACATTTTTGATCTTTTCATTTTCAACCCGGTAAAACCGCTCGAATAATCTTTCCTGATCTTTTTTCGCAATACCTATCCCTGTATCGGAAACGGATATTTGTGCCTGGTTATCAACAGTCTTGCAGCCAATCGTAATTGTACTACCCACCGGGGAATACTTAACTGCGTTACTGATCAGATTTTCCATGACATGGGCGATCTTCGTTCGGTCAGCCCATATAAAAACTTGTTCACAATCCTTCATTACTATTTCATGGCTGGAAGAAATTATTTTTGCATCGTTTACAACTTCCGTTAATAGTTCATGAGTGTTAAATCGTTCTATTACCAAGTCAAATTTACCTTCCAATAATTTAGCATTATCCAATAAATTCTGAATAAGCATCGCCATTTTATTCGCTTGTTTTTCCACTCGCGATAGCGCATCAATCCTGAAGTTATCACCATCTGCCCGGGCCTTACCCAATAATACCTGAACGTATGATTTTATGGTAGTTAACGGCGTTTTAAGTTCATGACTGGCAATACTCATAAATTCATCCTTTTTTGCCATCAAATCTTCGGTGGCTTTCATTAAAACATGTTGATGACGTATTTCTTCCTCAGCTTTTTTTCGCTCTATGATTTCAGCTTCCAGTTCGTCCAGGGTCCTCAGGCGGTAGATCATGGGTAATAATTTGTATAGCGCATAAACCGTAAATAAAGAAACGACGCCGGTCAGAAAACGGATGAGTGCACCCAGCCGGTAGGCCGGCCACCAAAAAACCATGGCATCTATTAAATGTGTAGTACCACATAACATAGGCGCTGAAATGGCTGACAAATTAACTTATTATGAAAAATGGATCGTATCTGCATCTAACTGCCTTTTGCAAAAAGGAATTATTACACCAGATGAAATTGCGGTAAAGACAAAGGAAGTGGCTGCCCGTTATAATATAATGCTATAAGTATGCAACTTTCAGGACTTCTTCTGCTGTTGTTACTAGGCCTGCGACACGGCTTCGACCCTGACCATATTGCAATAATTGATGGCGTAAGCGTTCGGTTTTCGACAACCAAACCCTGGTTAGCTAAGTGGACAGGGACACTTTTCGCCATTGGTCATGGCAGTGTGGTAACCTGTATTGCCATCATGATCAGCCTATTTAGCCATGCTATACATTTTCCTCCAATTGTTTGGAAAATGCTGGACTGGCTGCCCGGCCTATTGCTCATAGCGGTGGGCCTTATGAATATGTTTATGCTGAGCGGGCACAAGCATTACCGGCCTAAAGGATTAAAGTCGTTTTTTATACCATCAAGGTTGAAAAATAGTTCGAACCCATTTGCAATTGTGTTGATTGGAGTGCTTTTCGCCATGGTGTTTGATACCAACACCCAGGCGGCCGCGTGGGCTTATACGGCCACGTCCAAGTTAAGTACCTGGAATGCTTTACTGCTTGGCTTATCTTTTTCATGTGGTATGATCACAACAGACACACTGGATAGCAGGATTCTTTTTTCATTGATGAAACGCTCTGCCAATCAGTACGCTGTATTGAACTATCGCCGCAAGCTTGGATGGATCATTGTTTTCATTTCCTTACTGGTAGGAAGCTATAAATTGGCTACTCATATTTCAGCTTCATGGGAGATAAACGAAAATATATTAACAATGATAGGGATTTCATTTTTTGTGTTGATGGCTTTTTTCTATACCTATATTATTTACTCAGGTTATAATCAACAAAAAAAACAAAGCTATGGCAATTAAAAATCTTACACTCATTACAAAACACCTTTTTCTTTGTAACGGCGGTACCTGCAAACTCAAAGGGGCCGAAGAAAGCGCTTTAACGCTAAGGCAAGCCATAATTGAACATGGGTTAGGTGATGCTGTGCATACTACCAAAACACTCTGTAACGGGAGGTGCAATGATGGCCCTATTGTTATCAGCATGCCGGACGGCACGTGGTTCAAGGGAATAACCAGCGCTTATGCCCAAGAATTTATACGTGAATTTCTGATAAAAAACCATGTGCCTTATGACCATCGGCTCTATGCTTATGGTGAAGACCAGATCAATGTGGTAGAGCCGGAATGCCCGGCTGAAAACGCTTGAGAAATACGACAGTTTATTTTTTTCATATTATGGCTGATAATTAGTTAAGCGGTGGTAATGAGAATTACCTCCGCTCTTTTAACATATTTTCCCAATAACCTATTATGATAAAAACAATACCCTTAATATTTTTAATACTGATAATATTTGCCTTCCGCCTCAGGGCGCAACAAGCAACTATACACGGAAAGGTAGTGGATTCAATTTCCGGCGAACCGATGGAAGGGGTGGTAATTAAAGTTACTAAAACTAATAAAGTAATAATAACCGGCGAAAGCGGGACATTTGTTGTTAGGGATGAATCCCAAACGCTCAACTTTCACTTTATGGGTTATTTGGATAGAGAAATAAACGTAGATGCAGGAAAACCTATGCTTATAAAATTACAAAAATGCACCATTCTATTAAAAGATGTATGCATAGGTACCGGGCAACGACTGGATACCTATAAGATATTAAGCAGCCTTGACCTTAATATGCAGCCGGTAAAATCTACGCAGGATCTGCTACGCCTGGTGCCGGGCCTTTTTATTGCCCAACACATGGGCGGCGGAAAAGCTGAGCAGATATTTTTACGTGGCTTTGATGCTGACCATGGTACAGATGTTAATATTTCGGTAGATGGGATACCTGTCAATATGGTCAGCCATGCGCATGGCCAGGGATATGCCGACCTGCATTTCGTTATTCCGGAAACAGTGGAAAGTTATGACTTTGGCAAAGGCCCGTATTATGCGGATAAAGGAGATTTCACTACGGCCGGCTTTGTTGCCTATACTACAAAAACGGTACTCGACCAGGATATGATAAAATTAGAAGGGGGCCAGTTTAATAGTTATCGCGGTGTTGCCCTCATCAATTTACTTGATGAAAAAGCAGCCCAAAATGGCAATCATGCCTATATAGCAGCCGAGGGGTTATATTCAAACGGTGGGCCATTTCAACTGCCGGAACATTTTAAGCGTTTTAATATTTTTGGTAAGTTCAGTTCAAAGATGGGGCAAAAGAGTTGCCTCACCGGCTTTTTATCCTATTTCAGATCCAACTGGCAAGCGTCAGGAGAAATACCGGAAAGAGCGGTTGAAGAGGGTTATATATCTAATCGTTTCGGGGCACTCGATTCTGCCCAGGGTGGACATACTGAGCGGACCAATGCAAGCTTAAAGTTAACGAGCGATCTAAGTAATGGATGGACATTGGAAAACCAGCTATGGTATTCTCATTATTATTTTAACCTGGTTAGCAATTTTACTTTTTATTATTATTTCCCGGTAACCGGCGACGAATTCCGGCAAATGGAAAGAAGGAACCTCGGCGGCTATAATGGCAAGATCTCAAAAACCGGTGCTACCGGCAATACTACAATATCTACTGTTTTTGGGTACGGCCTTAGATATGACCATATCTCGCCCCTTGAAACTGACCATACGGAGGATGGGAATTTTCTTGGGAATTTTCAATTGGGAACGGCGAGTGAACTGGATGCAAACATTTATTGGGATGAGAGCCTCCGAACAGGTAACTGGCTGTTTAATTCGGGCTTACGAATGGATTACTACTATTTTAATTACAACAATCTTTTACCTTCAGCCGATACTCTTTTTCCGGGCATCGATGTACAAAAAACTATATTAAGCCCAAAAATCAGCGTCGCCTATGACTTTTCAAATAACCTGCAATTGTACCTGAAAACCGGGAAAGGGTTTCACTCCAATGATGCCAGGGTAGTGGTGGCTAATCAAGGCCTGGAAGTACTCCCCGCCGCCTACGGTGCGGATATTGGAATCAATTGGAAGCCGATGCCTGATCTTTATATCAATTCGGCATTATGGTATCTTTACCTACAGCAAGAATTTACTTTTGGGCAAGATCTTTCCTCCCAAGTGGACGGACCAGTGACGCCGAGTGGCAAAACCAGGCGTTTAGGGATAGATCTTTCAGGCCGTTATCAGATCAATAGCTGGCTATTTGCAAACCTAAATGCGAATTTTGCACGCCCGAGATACATTGACAGCCTGAAAGGGCATAACTATGTGCCATTGGCGCCAACCTTTACCAGCACGGCGGCACTTGATTTCAGGTTAAAGAATGGGATTAATGGCGGCTTAAGCTATCGTTACCTGCATGACAGGGCTGCAAATAGTGATTATTCACTAAATGCGAAAGGCTATTTTATCACCGATCTGGCCATAAATTATACAACTAAGCGTTATGAATTGGGACTCTCTATAGAAAATTTATTAAATAGTACGTGGGACGAGTCGCAATTTGAATATACCTCACGCCTCAAAAATGAAACAATGCCTGTTGACGAGGTTAGCTATACGCCGGGTGTTCCTTTTTTTGCAAAACTAAAATGGACTATGTTCTTCTAGAGTAACCAGATTTATAGCTTAGGAAAATCGGACGTAGAAACTCTTTAGAAGATTTTGCATATATGCCTTTGGGGAAATATGCGACAGAAATCAGAAATTTGATCACAATATCTTTTCAATCATAATTACTAATATAAGTATTTTAATATCAGTAATTATGATTGAAATTTATGAAGTGATCGGCTCATTTAGTGGTCAAATATTGCGACAGGAGTTCGACATGATTTGTAGCATTATCTATTAATATTATATGCTTAAAATCCTTCATTTCGGTTGCGCCTGTAGTTTTGATCAATCCGGTTGATTGCCCGGCATATTTACCGGCTTCATTAGTTGTAAACGCGTTGATCTGATAGTCGGCACGGTAAGGTGGTTTTTCCGAATAAGAGAGTGCGAGCGTGTATGCATGATTTGGTTGCAATCCATTAAAAATTTGCTCTACCAGGTCCGTCAGTCCTATACTCCTTACAGCTATTCGTCCTATACCTTGCATACGTTTATTATTGATTAAGTTGAATACTTGTGTAGCAACGGTATCATTCAAAGCGGGCAAACCTGTAGTCTTATTATTTTTTGTAACGGCATTTATAGCATAAACCAATGCCTGCGGGCTTTGGCCAATTTTTACCGGTGTGAGGGTTTTCATAGTTTCCAGATTGATACCCTGCACCTCATCTGCATATTCAAGCCCAACATACATTAATTTGCCGTCTTTTGATGCCCATAATCCATGCGGCAAAGCGCCAACCATTACTGTATCCGTCTGTTTAAAACCAGCATTTACATCAAATACCCTTACCTTGTTTTCACCACCGATGCTTACCAGCATCATTAACTTTTTCTTTATATAACAAAACGTTACGTGATTGGTAATTGGCCCCGTATTTATCACTTTCGCAACACTCTGGCTCGCCGTGTTTATTATAGTTACTTTGCCCACATCCTTATGTGTCATTGCTATCCATCTCCCGTCTGGACTGGTGAAAATATTGGGTGAAAAAGGGCTCACTACGGGAATCCTTTTTATCAGTTTACAGGTAGTTGTGTTAACAATGTCTAATTCGGGTGTAAAACTGGAACATACATAAGCCAGTTTACCATCTATAGTAAAGGCAACCATTCCCGGCCCGTCTGCTACCGTAATGCGGTGTATTTCTTTCATAGACATAGCATCTATTACGCTCACATACGCTTCGCCGCGCACGGTAACCCATATCTGTTTGCCATCCGGCGTAAATGTTGCCTCATGCGGTGAGCGGCCAACATATATTTTCTTTAACACTTTGTTTGTTTCTGTTGAGATCAATGTAACCGAGTTTGACCCAATGGAAACCACTGCCAGCATTTTATCCAATGGCGAATAACCCATTCCGTGAACCAGAACTTCTCCCCTATACAGCGGACTCAACACGTTTGGAAACGGGATACCAAGTTTTATTTCTCCTAATAATTTGTTAGTTGATGGGTCTACCACCGAAACGGTGTTCGAAACCTGGTTGGCGGTATATACACGGTCATTTGTATAGTTGCTCTGCGCATTAACATAACCACCGCATCCTAATAAAAGAAGCAGTGAAATTTGTAGTTGAATTTTCATAATTTATATTTTAAAAGATATTTCATTTGTTCAATATCAGCCTCTTGGTCGGAGATTAATTGTATAGCGTATGATCTCAACACCTTTTGATTCTCATATTTTAAAAGAACTTTTGCCATATTTATCCCCGCCTGGTGATGCGGTATCATAACAAGGGCAAATGATTTGTCTGAATTGTTTAACGATTTTTCCTCGGGCATTGCCAACATCATTGTGGCCATAGTTTGCCCCATTTCCCTTTTATATGCCGAAGTAACTTTGCTGGCGGTCATCGGCGATTTTAACCATATCTGCATTAGCTGGATTTCATTATTTTGTTCGATGAAAATATTTTTTGCTACCTGTTGCATTTTGAAATTTTTGCCGTGGTTTATCTCATAGCTTGCCATGGCAAGCGCTCCTTCATGGTGGGGGATCATTTGCAATAAAAAATATCTATCGACGGTTTCAGCCTTCGGGGTTTTACTCATGGTGGTCATCATAGTATCCATCATTAACAGATAGATGTTTCTATGACTATTCATCTTCATACCTGCCATGGTTTGTGCATCGCAGTTTATTGTATAAACTGTCAGAGCAATTAATATTAAAAGTGTATTTCTCATTTTAGGTATAAATCCGTTGCGGGGAAAAAATGTTACGTTCATATTTAAGATAAAGGCAATGAAAAATAAAAAGTACTCCCCTGGCCGGTGGTGCTTTCTGCCCATATATTGCCCCCATGCTTTTTCACAATAACCGAACTCAGGTATAATCCTATACCCGAACCGCTGATCTTTCCGGCATTTCCTTCATTAATACGGAAACGTTTTTCAAAAATTTGGTTGATGTATTTTTGTTCGATGCCCATTCCTTCATCCCTAATCCAAACGAGTGCATTCTGACAATTGCGGAAGCATTTTATATAAATGTATTTCCCACCCGGGGAATATTTTATCGCGTTTGACAAAATGTTAGATAACACACAGCCCAATTTTTCACGGTCGCCGTTAATAACGATGGCTTCTGTGCAATCCAGGATGATCAGATGATTTGTTTCTCTGTTTCTGAATTGTTCCGCAATTTCACCAACCAGATGATTGAGTTTAAAACGTTCGCAGTTTAAATATAGATCTCCGGTTTCCATTACCTGGTTATTCAGGAAAGAGTTGATCAGGTTTCCCATTTTCCTGATCTGCTCATCCGCTTTGGCAATACTTTTATTAATGCTTGGGTCGTAGTTGTTCCCTATTTTTTTGTCAAGTAACTGAATTATCATATTGAGTAGCGTAAGTGGTGTCTTCAATTCGTGGCATACCATCCCGATATATTCTTTTGGCTCCATTCCTTCAGTTATTTGTTGTTCAGGCATAATCTTAAAAGTTTAATGGTGAGGGTATTATGTGCGGTTCGTTTATAATTTGCAACAGTGCAAAACCTGTTAATTGGGGTTTAAAAATGAGGGTGAAATAGAAACCGGATGGTCGTTTCAGAAAACAAATGACCACCCAAGCCGTGCAGTTTCTATTAAATTCTACAGTATCTTATTTTGGCGGCATTTGTTGGGCAAATTCAGTATTTGAAACAGTATGGCCATTTATCATCCTGAAAATCGTTTTGGAGTTACACGGCGTTTGCATCAGTGATTTTGGCCCTGCAAGTGGCCTGCGGCCAACGTGCCAATCATCCGTGTATAATTCTTCTATTAAAACCCAAACCACTTCGCGAAAGGCTTCCGAACCGTCAAATTCCATAATAACGTCGGTTATAGCTGTAGCCATTGCCTCTTTTTGATCTGTAGAGAACACGCCGTTAACAAGCTTAATGTGTACAAAAGGCATAAAACAAAAATTAAATTGTATAAAAAGGATAATTAATTAATTCGTAACCCGGGCCTGCTATCGTTGGCTGTATTTGCAAGTCGTATATACCCGCCATCAGCATAATACCCTTTCTGCCGCATGCTGTATCCACAGTATGCACATATTTAAAAGCATTCGCCGTAAAATCATATACCTGGTTAACCAGCTTTACTATAATGCATTCACAAGAAAATTGCTCCCCGTTTTGAATACAGGTTAAATGGTTGTTGCTATTCATATAAAAATCCAGGTCGTATCCAAGGGAATGTAATTTGATCAGCTGCCTGGTAAGTTGTTTGTTTACCAGCCGGCTAAAATCATTATCAGCAAGAAAGAGATGTTTCATGGCGCCTCCGCTTATATAAGCATCATTTGAAATTATTGTGCCAAATAACTATATTGCTGATTATGAATATTTTATGATTGTTTATCAAACGGAAAAACAACGGATATCTCGTTGAAATGCTTTTTTGAAGCGAGATATCGTTTCACCTGTAACTAAGAAAAACAGAAGGTTTACTAATAGTTATTATCCGCATGCCTGGTAAGGTTTACTACCATGGAAATACCGGTTTTTCCATAAAAGCTTCAGGAGATAATTTAGTTTATAATGAGCCTTTAATAATAGAACTCTAATATATCGCCGCCCGTATTATTTACGGCGATATATCGCTGATTACATATTACTAAAAATTTATGCTAAATAGCTTATTAACAATAAATTAAGTATTTGGTATAGTATTTATAATACCACCCTGGATTAATAACATCTGCGGCACTCTATCTTAAACGAAAATCAGTCAATCAAAAATTCTAAATATAAATAAAATGAAAAAGATTACAGTGCCCGGTTATGACCAGGTAAATGCCGGAACACGGCAGTTATTTAATACATTAAAAACACGTTTAGGTAAAGTCCCAAACCTGTACGCCACAATAGGCTATTCAGAACATGCGTTAAAAGCATTCTTGGCTTTCGAAGAAATACTGAATGAGGGTGTTTTTAGCCCGAAAGAACGGGAAGCAATAGCGCTTGTCGTATCTGAAATAAACGGATGCGAATATTGCCTTGCAGGGCATACGTTGGCGGCTATAAGAAGGGGCATGACCAAAGATGAAACGCTTGATGCCAGGCGAGGTAAAATGGCTGATCCAAGATTAAATGTTATTGTCCGTTTGGCAAAGTCCATCACAGAAAATAAAGGCTTTGCCGATGAAATGATTGTTGAAGAATTTTATAACACCGGTTTTAACGAAGGTGCTGTTATGGAACTTATCGGGTTGGTTACTGTGAGGATATACACTAACTATGTGTTTGCTTTCACAGGCATCCCGGTTGATTTTCCGCTCGCAGAACCCATTTCCAAATGAGTAGAGGCACTTGTAAAGCAGATTGAAAATGAAAAGAGCATTTTTTAAGCCATCGATGATAACAGTTGTATTGATGGTACTGACATTGCCGTTATCGGCCCATAAAATTGATATAAATAACATTAAAATGGATACAACAAATAATTATCCTGTTTACTATAAAACCATTAAAGCAGGAGGTTTAAATATTTTTTACCGGGAGTCAGGCCCAAAAGATGCGCCTGTAATTTTGCTGATGCACGGCTACCCCACCTCGTCTTTTATGTTCAGGAACCTTATACCCATCCTTAATAAAAAATACCATGTAATTGCACCCGATTTGCCGGGTTTTGGTTTTTCAGATGCGCCGTCGCGCGAGGAATATGATTATACTTTTGACAATATGGCCAAAACCATGCAGGCATTTATTGATAAAATGGATCTGAAGCGTTTTGCCATGTATGTTTTTGATTATGGCGCACCTGTTGGATTTAGATTAGCTTTGGCAAATCCCGAAAAGATTACCGGTATCATATCTCAAAACGGGAATGCTTATGAAGCTGGACTGCTGGATTGGAGCAAGGGCCTTGTAAAAGCCTATTGGGACCAAGACACAAAAAGAAACAGGGATGCACTGAGAAAATTTTTTACGCTTGAAGGTATAAATTTTCAGTATCGCCATGGCGTTACCGACCAATCACTCATAGCCCCTGAAACCATTTATATAGACAATGCACTAATGCAAAGACCGAATAATATTGAGATACAACTGGACATCATAAGGGATTACCGCAGCAATGTGCAACTATATCCTGCTTTCCAGGATTATTTTCGGAAATATCAGCCTAAATTACTAGCCGTATGGGGTAACAAGGACCCTTATTTCGGTCCCGCTGGCGCGGAAGGGTTTAAAAAGGATGACCCAAATGCCATGGTGAAATTTTATAATACCGGGCATTTTGCGCTCGAGACAAATTGTGGTGAGATCGGTCAGGATATTTTAACATTTATGGCGGGGCTACCTCAATAAACACATTCTCTAAAAGATATCCCTATTCAAAACAAATAACCATCAACAAAATGAAAGCTTTGATACTGGAGGAGTTCAATACACCTTATGAACTAAAAGAAATAGAAAAACCTGCAGCCGGAAAAGGCCAGGTGCTGGTTAAAGTTGCTGCAAGTGGTGTAAACCCGCTTGATTTAAAAATAAAAGCAGGCCAGGCGGCACATGCCAAAGCAGTTTTACCAGCCATATTAGGCATTGATATGGCCGGAACAGTAGAAGCCGTTGGCGAAGGGATAACCACGTTCAAACCCGGCGACGAGGTTTACGGAATGGCTGGTGGTATTGCCGGCATCCCCGGCAGCCTGGCCGAATACCAGGTAGTTGATGCCGATCTGATCGCCTTAAAGCCATCAAACTTAACCATGCGTGAAGCTGCCGCATTGCCACTGGTTTTTATAACCGCATGGGAAGGCATTGTAAACCGGACTAATGTAGGCCCGGGTAAAACTATCCTGATACAAGGCGGTGCCGGTGGCGTTGGTCACATTGCGGTGCAGATAGCTAAAGCATACGGTGCGGAAGTTTTTGCAACGGCTGATCCTGCAAACCATAGCCTGATTAGAGCCTATGGCGCAACGCCGATCGACTATAAATGTACACCTGTTGAAAAATATGTTGAGCTATACACAAATGGTGAGGGTTTTGACATTGTATTAGATACAGTTGGAAGTTCGGTTTTGGATGACTCGTTCAAAGCGGTTAAGCAATATACCGGCCACGTTGCCAGCATATTGGGTTGGGGCAGCCATTCGTTGGCTCCACTTTCATTTAAAGGCGCAACTTATTCGGGTGTTTTTACTTTATACCCGTTAATATCAGGAAAAGGCCGTAAGCAACACGGTGATATTTTAAGGGAAGCAACTAAATTAGTGGAAAACAAAAAGGTGGTTCCTTTAATCGATAAAGGACAATATACATTGAAAACTGTTGAAAATGCTTATATTGCTATAGGAGCGGGTGAAACAAAAGGAAAAGTGGTAATAGATATTGCGTAAGCAACTCAAAATATTTTAATGGAAAGGCGCGAATTCATTACAAATGCCGGAATAATCAGTACGGCAGTTACATTAAATCATAAGCACATGAAAATACAAAGCATTATCAGCAAACAAAGTAAGCTGAACGTAAAAGACACAACAGACAAATTCGAAAGTATACTGAAACAAAAAGGAATTACCGTTTACGCCCGCATCGATCAGCAGGCCGAAGCAGCCAAAGCAGGTATTGCACTAAATGGTATTGAATTCATATTATTTGGCAATCCTGGTAAGGGCGGGCATGTAATGGCTGAGAATCCGGAAGCGGCACTTGATCTTCCTTTAAAGTTACTGGTATGGGAAGATGCACAGCACCAAACATGGATAAGTTATAACAATCCGGATAGCTTAATGCAAAGATTCTCGCTTACAGAGCAAACCGCCCAACTAACCAGTATTGATCCATTGGTTGTACTACTGCTGCAAGAATAAATTCCTTGCCCGATCATTCTACCAGGTTATATGTTCCTTGCGTATACCCAGTCGCTTCATTCTCGAATTCAAGGTACTGGTTGGCAAGCCTAAAAGCATTGCTGCGCCACCGTCTCCGCCTATCCTGCCGCCACAATATTTGAGGGTTTTTAGTATAGCATGCCGTTCGTGCTCATCAATTGTTTTAATCACAAATTCGGCTTCCTCAATTACTGTCGCTTGCTGTTGTTGAGCTGCGGGAAGATGAACCTGTTTAATAGTATCCCCCGGTGCCAATAGCACACTTCGCTCTATTATGTGTTCCAGCTCGCGGATGTTACCCGGCCATTTGTATTGCACGAGTTCCTGTAATGCGCGGTTATTGAGCGTGATGATGTCTTTCCCGGCCTTCTTGGCAAAACGTTGTATAAAATATATGGCCAATAATGGAATATCTTCTTTCCGGCTACGCAACGGTGGAAGTTCTATTGGGAATATGTTCAGCCTGTAATACAGGTCACGCCTGAAACGGCCTTCCAGCATTTCTTTTTCCAGGTCGCGGTTAGTTGCAGCAATAAAACGCACATTTACTTTGATGGTAGTATTACCACCAATACGTTCAATCTCTCTTTCCTGCAAAGCACGAAGCAGTTTTACCTGCAGATCTAAAGGCATTTCGCCTATTTCATCAAGGAAAAGCGTACCATTATTGGCGAGTTCAAATTTTCCGAGCCGACGTTCAGTAGCCCCGGTAAAGCTTCCGCGTTCATGTCCGAATAATTCCGATTCGATCAGGTTAGCCGGTAAAGCCGCGCAGTTTACCTTTACCATCAGCTTGTTTTTCCGTGGGGAGTTATTGTGAATTGCTCTTGCAATCAGTTCCTTACCGGTACCGGTTTCGCCAAGCAGCAGTACGGTACTATCAGATGGCGCCACCTGTGCCACTAAACGAAACACCTTTTGCATTACCGGGCTTTCACCAACAATCTCGGCATAGTTAAGCGTAGTTTCTATCTCTTCTTTGAGATATATCTTTTCCTCTTCCAGTTGATGTTTGTAATTATTGATCTCTTCCAATTGTTTATTCACCTTTTCATTAGCTAACATATTTGAAATGCTCAGCGCTATTTGTGAAAGGATGCATTTAAACAGGTGATATTGATTAACAATTCGTGCATAGTCATTATGGATAAAAGTCATAATGGCGATATTCTCCTGGCCCAAACGGATTGATACTCCAATCATCTGTTGCAGGTTTATAGCTTTCGCGATTTTGAGATAATCCGGGCTTCCTGGCTGGCAGATACATTCATCGATATCAAAAAAGATTGGGTCGTCAGCAGCCAATATTTTATTAAATAGCCCATCATTTACATCGGTCCAGTTATTGACCAGTTTTTTAAAATCAGGATACTGGGTAAAATTGGCATCCGGGTCAAACAGAATCGGCGTATATTTCCGTTTATCATTGCTTAAAGAATGAATAACGTAATCCGTAATATCAAAAAGATCCTTTAGCTGCTGTTTAAGTATTTTTGCAAGCACATTTTTATCACGTACCGAGGTAATCGTGTTGCTAAATGCCAAAAGTAATCCCTTCTCTTTTTCCCGGTTCTGAATATCCTCATTGGCAAGCACATTGGCTATAGCAGGCGAAAGTTGATAGGCAATACTCTTTATTAATCCAAGATCATGCTCGGTATAGGTTTGCTTTGTATTGGTATACATAAAGAAAAGGCAGATGTGGTAACTATTTTCCTTTAAGCCTATACAGGCCATGTTGGTATTACATTCAGGGCTAAACTTTTGATCGTTAAATACCAGTATGCCGTTATGCTCTATAACCCTGCTGAAGTAATCATTCATAACATTTTGTACTTCAGCCGACTCCACATAATCCGGTAAATCCATTGTCGTTAAAAGAATAGAACTGTTAAGCGTATTTTCATTACGTACCAATATTACCAATTCCCCAAAACCGACTATCTTTTTCAGATTGTTTTTAACCACACTCAGTAAGTGCGAGCGGTTACGGATAGAAGTGAGTGAGAAACTAAATTCCAGTAATTTCTCACGATCAACTTCCTTTTGCACTACAGCCATATTGGCAATGATGTTATCCACTGCGACGGACAACTGGCTGGAGATACTTTTATTCATTGCTGCACTAAGGTCAGTTAGAATTTTCTTTTCCTTATTGTTGCAATCAAATTCATACCGGTTTATGGCTGCATTTATTTCACCATTACAAGCTTGTAAGTCATTTATCAATTCATCTGTATTGTCTATTGCCTCCAGGAAACCTATAACGAGCACGGCTTTTTGTTGCGCTTCGTTTAATGGCAGGCAAATCAGTTGCTCAAATGGCGATAAATTTGTGGCATATTGTTTTTCCCATTTCTCACTGTTCAAGCCAGTGTAAATAACAGGCTGATTTTCGGGCAGCCCGAATGGTAAATTGGGAACGGCACGTTTTACGGTATCTGCCAAGTTTATATTTTGATTGAACTTGTGCATATTGCCGCCGAACTTTTTATCGCCAACAGGGTCAAAAAACAATTGTACAAACCCCGCCTCTGCAGAAACCATTATTTCATCCAGCAATTCTTCCAAAGGCATGCCTGCCAATTCACGAATTGAAAATATCTGATATAAATTCTTCATAATACAATAATTTTTTGTGGTTTTTCGGAACAGCGATATACCGCTATTCAAGCTTTATGCCACATATTAAATAATTGATTACCAAATATTTAACCATTGAATACATGATTTTGAATCACGAAATATCATGATCTCACAAAATATCGGGACGGGCCGTTTTTAATCTGCAAAATTCCGGTTTCCGGAGGGGTTCCGGCATTAGGATAGTTTATAAAATATACATACATTTATTTAAATACAGCGGCCACGGGGTATGAACTGCTATAAGGGGATGTGGCAATAGTATGTAAAATCAGTATAAACGGCTACAAAACATTACCCAAAATGAAGATGGTGACCTTTACACTCCCCCCGGCAAAATGTACTATATGTGCATGGTTCGCCTTGTTTTTATGTATGCTATGCCGGCCGGCTTCAGCACAGATATTAGCCGGGGAATATACGGCCAGGGATTCTGCTGCTGATCAAAAGGCATTATTAGCCAGTCGGTCAGATGCCGACCGTATCAATTATCAATTGGAAATTGCTGAATACTGCATCAAAAAACCCGGCAGCTTTAAAATTGACCTGGATAATGCCCAAACGTATATAGATAAGGCTAAAAAGCTGAATGCTAAACTTAATTCCAGGATCGCTGAAGGGCATATTTTATTAGAAGAAGGGTATTTGCAGCAAGAATACAAGCATACACCACAGGCTAAGGAAACCATCACAAAAGCGATTGCGATACTTGCAACCGGGCCCGATAAAAGCCTGCTTGCAACGGCCTACAGGAACTTATCCTATTGTTATGATATAAACGACCCTAAGCAAGCGGCCACTAAAGTGAACTTACTGAAACAATCGGCAAAATATTACAAGCAAAGCGGTAATGCCATGGGGACAGCTGCTATACTTCAGCATTTAGCTGAAATGTCTGAAGGGGATTTTCCATCAACGATAAAATATGTTAAAGAAAGCCTGGCAATATATGATTCGCTCCGCTACCCACAGGTACAAGGCCTTTATGATTTGCTTGGCGATGCTTATTATTATATTTCCGATTATGAAAGGGCGATAAAGAACCACATATTGTCATTAAAAGTATCAGCACAGTTGAAGGATTCAACTATGCAGGTTTGCGAAACCAATAATCACCTGGGTATAATGTATAATGAAATTAAGCAACCGGATAAGGCGATACCATACTTTAAAGCCGCCCTGGTATTAGCTAAAAAACATAATGATGTTAGTGGTATAATTAATATTGCGGGAAATATTGCAACATCTTATAATATGTTAAATGACCCAAAGGATGCACTGAAAATATATGATGCGTATGCAGGGCCTTATAAAAACATTTCGGATGATAACCTGAAACTGGCAATAAACAATATGTACCTGGTTACATTTGCTTACCTAAAGCAGCCGAACCGGGCGGCCCCTTACCTTGAAAATATGTTGCGGGCAGTAAACTCGCCTAACATTAATTCAAATAACCTTTATATTTATTATAATGGACTTGTCATTTACTACTCTGCGGTAAAAGATTATAACAAGGCATTAGAATTTCTGCAAAAAAATAAAAAGCTGGCTGAAGATGCGCATACACCTGCTAAAATAGCAAGCAATCTTCGTTACTGGTATAAGATGGATTCGGCACGGAATGATTATAAAAATGCTTTTATACATTTATTACAAAATAAACAGCTCCAGGATACTATTTTCAATGAGAAGAAGAGCCAACAAATAACCGAAATGCAGACTGAATATGAAACAGAGCAAAAAGAAGCTGAAATACGCTTAAAAAATCAGAACATTCAGTTACTGCACCAAAATGCAAAACTTGATCAGGCTCAACTTAAAGGCGCGAAGTTAACCCGTAATATTACCCTGGCAGGCATCGCGGTATTTATTTTGATTTCGGGTATGCAGTATCGCCGTTACAAGGAAAAACAGAAGCTAAACCTGCTGGTAACTAATAAAAATGCCGAGCTGCAAAAACTGGTTATTGAAAAAGAATGGCTTTTAAAAGAAGTCCACCATCGCGTTAAAAATAACCTGCATACGGTGATTTGTTTATTGGAATCACAGGCAGTTTTTTTAGAAAATGACGCGCTAAAAGCGGTTGAGAGCAGCCAGCATCGTATTTTCGCCATGTCGCTGGTTCATCAACGGTTGTACCAATCAACAGACATTCAAACTGTTGATATTGCAAATTACCTGTCGGAATTTATCATGTACCTGAAGGAAAGCTTTGGTGAACCGGCAAATATCGTTTTTCAGCAAGAGATTGAATCTATGCGGCTGGATGTATCACAGGCAATTCCGCTGGCGCTGATCGTAAATGAGGCGATAACCAATGCTATTAAATACGCTTTCCCCGAAAACAGGAGCGGCGTGATCAAAATAGCGCTTGCACGGGAAGCTGACTTGATAAGGTTGAGTATTGAAGACAACGGAGTTGGCATGCCGGAGAGTGTTCAAACCGGTAACCTAAGCTCATTAGGATTAGAGCTGATAAAGGGTTTAACGGATGATCTTAAAGGCAAAGTGCAGTTTCTTGTTAAAAAAGGCACAAGTGTTATCATATCCTTTAACAAAGGGCCATTTAGTAACATTGCATCTGCTGCTCTTAATTAGTAGTATGTTTGTAATAAAAAGTTATCCGCATTAAATGAAAGCTAAGGTACTTATAGTTGAAGATCAGTTTATTGAGGCGAATAACCTTAAGCTCATTTTACAAAAAGCAGGATATATTGTTTGCAAGATCGCCCGCTCAGTGCCGCAAGCACTTGCCGTGGTAAACGAAGAAAAGCCCGACCTTATTTTATTGGATATTCATCTTGATGGCGAATTAACCGGCATTGACCTTGCCAAAATATTAAAAGAAAGAAATATTGCCTTTGTTTTTTTATCTGCCAATTCGGATGAAAACATTCTTAACGCGGCTAAGGCTACTAAGCCTTATGGTTTTTTGGTTAAACCCTTTAGGGAAAAAGATGTGCTGGTTACGCTTGACGTGGCATGGTATTTACACCTGCATAGTCTGGAAAACAGCAATCAGCAAAGTAAAAAAGCAGATATACAACAATCTGATTTCCCTGGCATAATAGGCAACAGCCCTAACTTTATTGAGGTTTTGAACAATGTTAAGGTAGTTGCCCCATCGAATGTATCCGTTCTGATACTGGGTGAAAGCGGAACAGGTAAGGAGTTGATCGCAAAAGCTATTCATCAGCATTCCAGTAGAAAAAATAAGCCCTTGGTGGTGGTTAATTGCGGAGCGCTGCCCGCCGGGCTGATCGAGTCTGAATTGTTTGGCCATGAAAAAGGCTCATTTACAGGCGCCAGCGAAAAAAGGATAGGTAAATTTGAACAGGCAAACACCGGGACGATCTTTTTGGATGAGATAGGCGAATTGCCGTTAGATCTGCAAGTGAAATTTTTAAGAGTATTACAGGAAAAGGAGATTGAACCGATAGGCGGCCACAAAAAACCGCTGAATGTGAGAGTAATAGCCGCTACCAACCGCGATTTGGAAAAAGAAATGGCTGCCGGCCGTTTCAGGCTCGACCTGTATTACCGGCTGAATGTTTTTCCGTTGACATTGCCCCCGTTAAGAAACCGCAGAGAGGATATTCTGCCGCTTGCAAGTTTTTTTTTAAACCATTATGCTAAAAGAGAAAATAAAACTATCAACGGGTTTTCTGACCAGGTATCAAAAGACCTGCAAAACTACAGCTGGCCGGGAAACGTGCGCGAACTTGAAAACCTGATGGAACGGGGCACATTACTTTCAACAGGTAAACTTATCGCTACGCTAAATTTACCCGGTAAGCCAAAACAGAATGATATAAAAGAGCAAAGCCGCTTGAAAACAATGGATGAGAACGAACGCGAACACATCATACAGGTGCTGGAAAGCTGTAACTGGAAGATATATGGTGAAGGCGGCGCTGCGGAAATACTCCAGCTAAACGGTTCCACGCTTAGCTCAAGAATGAAGAAGCTTGGTATTGAAAAAAGGATAGTGCTAAAGGACTCACGGGCGTAGCTGCAACACAATTTTTTTGCGATATTTCGCATCACCTTTGTAAAAAAACGCAATAAGAATTAGGCTAAAATTCTAAAAACATTGCAACTATCTCATAATTAGAAAATTGCACAATGGCACGAAGTTTATATATGTATTGATAGACTGCGTCTGTAGTTATTACACAGCGCTTGTCAGGGTTTTCAATCATTAACTTTTAATTGGCTTAATTATGGAAGTGTTTACTTTTTTCGCTTTGCGGCTCATTCAGTTGCTTTGTGTCCTGGCCATTGTTTATGTGATTTGTACATCCCAAAAATCTTACGATTAGTGGGAATAAATGCCATGAATTAAGATAATTTACAAGAATCATCAAATATCCCTCCTCGCCTCATTCACATGTTCAATGTGCCGCTACTACCTGTACTCAAGCGATGCGAAATCAGGCACAGCGGAATCAGGCTAAATAGCTTGTGGAGTGTTGTAAATTTGTTCTATTATTTTACCAATATCTTCGATAGTGTTCTAATAGCATCTCGTTAATTGCAGATAATAATTAACAATTAGGCGAAAAATTACCCTAAATTTAACGCATCAAAAAGCTCTAAAAGCGGTATAAGGGTTCGAACTCAATCCCCGCGCTCCACAAAATTACTTACTGTAAGTTGAACGTATGTTTGACTTACGGTTTTTTTATGGGGGGAGAATTACGTCATTGACAACAAAGCAGATTATTACATGTACCAACGCTAACCATTTGCAGTTACTTCAATCAAAAACTTTTTTAAACGTTGTAGTGGTAATTTTTATATTCATCAATCTTTCATCAAATAAAGAGAGATGATTGTGCCTTTAAAACAAACCATCTTAGGTTCTTCCGCAGGGCGACAATCAGAAGTCATCTCCTTTTTTTATACTATTCAAACTATCATTTATAGATAAGGACCACTAGCTCAAGAATCTTAACGTAACTCAAAACAATTTTTGACCGTACATCATTTAATTGCTTTTTACAAATCCGGAAAATGTTCCAGTGGTTAGCACTGTCCTTGTCCATTAAGTCGTAGCACTCTGTAACTTCTTTTACTACGCTTTTCCGGATCTGTTCGTTGAGCCAGGTTTTCACCTTTGCATCGAACGCTGCTTTACTGTACATTCTGCTACATTTTTTTAAATATCCAACAGCCCTAATATACAACTCTTTAAAATGGTCGTTCAATATTTTAAAATAACAATCTCAAAAGACTGAAAATATTTTCGAGCCAAAAAAAGGAGTTATAAATATTACCTTTATTAAACACCAACTGGTCGAAGTTTATTCGGCAAGTAACTTTTAAAGAATTCCTACTCACCAAATCAGCATATTTATCTTATAATCAGCATGTTAAATAATTGAACATATTGTATAAAACTAATTGCAAGCTTAATTTTGTTTCGCCTTTTAATGCTTAAAAGGCGGGAATACGAACCCGGCAAGCGCATTCTCACAGGGGCTGCCGCTTTGGGTCATACTGATCGCGATCTCCTCTTCGTTTAACAATGCCGTATAATTCCGGGAGCAATATTGTATTCCACGGTCAGAATGATGTATCCGGATAAATGGAGATTTCCATTTTAATTTGGATAGTATCTTACATTATTATGTAAATATCCTATACGATGCGCTTTATCTGTCTGATTAGCTTTGATAAAACCCAAATTTATAAACACAGCTTTTCAATACCAGGGCAAATTTAACAGACGCTCCGCAAGATCATGATTAGTATGGTTATTAAGACAAAAATAACAGGGCTAAGTGCGATGCTCTTGTTGTAAGTTCTTTTAGCTGGCAGTAATTTAATCTGACTATTGAAATCATTTCTTAAATAAATTATGCTTGAATTTGCATTAGATTTAAAAATAGCGGCCCAAATGCCTTCACGAAAGGACTGGCGAATTGGCACTATCGGTTCAGGAGCAATTGTGCGGGGGTGCCATCAGGTAGCTTACCGCAATGCCGGCTTTAACTCGTACGGCATCGCATCGCTCGACAGGTTAATAGCCGAAGAGGTTGCAAAAGAATTTGATATTCCCAATGTTTATGATTCATGGCAGCAATTAATAAAAGATAAAAACATAGAGATTATTGATATTGCTGTTCCGCCGGATAAGCAATTGGAAATAGTGCGGGAGACAGTGAAAGAAAACGATCATATAAAGGGGATCCTATGCCAAAAGCCCCTGGCTATGAACCTAGAAGAAGCCAATGAAATTGTTATTTTGTGTGAGCAGGCCGGTGTTAAACTGGCCGTTAACAGCAATATGCGGTATGACCAGTCTATCCGGGCATTGAAAACTTTGCTC
>Ga0302315_10001694_pt1 | contig 21828 bp, 16 predicted proteins | sample III_Palsa_N3_1_FD_200532 | JGI IMG/M metagenome (GOLD analysis project Ga0302315, IMG submission 200532) | Peat permafrost microbial communities from Stordalen Mire near Abisko, Sweden - III_Palsa_N3_1 | ecosystem: Environmental > Terrestrial > Soil > Palsa > Peat permafrost | place: Sweden...
GTGTGGTTTCTTCGGTCTGGCCTTGCCAGGGGCGAAGGGTGCGATGTGGTGAGACGAGTACCCATTCGCGTTTGAGCGGGTTCCAGCGGCGATGGGATGAGGTTTGGAAGGCTTCGTCGATCATGCTTGGGGTGCCTCGTGGAGCAGTGCTGCGCGGCGAACGGCGCCATCGACCGCTTCGCAGATATAGGTGTCGGCTTCGATGTCGAAGCGTTCGCGGTAAGCAATTTTGAGTGCCTGTGCGAAGGCTGGAGCGTCTGCGGTGGCGACGAGGTTGACGGTGCAGCCGCCGAAGCCTCCGCCAGTGAGCCGTGCGCCGAAGCAGCCGGTAAGGGTAGAGGCGACTTCTACGAGGAAGTCGACTTCTTCGCAACTGCATTCGAAGTCGTCACGCTCGCTGGCGTGGGCCTTGAACATCAGGTCGCCGAGTTGGGTTGGATCGCCAGCGAGCATAGCCACTTTGGCGGCGCGGACGCGCGTGTTTTCGGTGATGATGTGGCGGCAGCGGCGGAAGGACTCTGCGGACATCTGATCTTTGCACTGCCCGAGCTGGTCGGTGGTTGCGTCGCCGAGGTCGCGGAGGTGTGGGAAGGCTTTGCGGAGGATGTCCTGACCGGCTTCTAGCTCGCGGCGACGAAGTCCGTAGTCTCCGTTGGCGATGGAGTGTTTCACCATCGAGTTGCAGACGACGATGCAGGTGTCTGCAAGTGCAGCGTGGTTCATTGGGATGTTTTCGTAGGCGAGCGTGCGTGTATCCAGAAGGAGTGCATGGCCGGCCTGGGCTGCGGTGATGACGAATTGGTCCATGATGCCGCAGGGCGAGTTTACGTAAACGTTTTCTGCGCGGCGACAAAGAGTAGCAATCTCTTGCTCGGACAGGGTTACGCCGGAGTGGGAGAGGATTGCCATGGCGGTGGCGACTTCCACCGAAGCGGAGGAGCTTAGACCGGCTCCGAAGGGTACGTTGCCGTGGAGATGAAGCGTAAAGGGCGGCGGTTCGATACCGAGGAGTTGGAGTTGGCGAAGTACGCCGACGGGGTAGTCCGTCCAGTTGCCGATGGCGTCGGAACGGTCTTCTGTGGATATCTCACGCTGCTGGTCGAAAAGATCACTGTGGAAGCTGTAGAGATTGCCCTGGCGGGGCGAGATGGTGGCCGTGGTGAGGAAGGGGATCGCCATGGGGAGAACTAGGCCGCCGGTGTAATCGGTGTGCTCGCCAATGAGATTGACGCGGGCGGGTGCGGAGAACTTGCGGGCCTGGGTGCTTGGTTCGCCGCCAGAGAGCGGCGTGGGTGCTGCTTGCATGTCGGGGTGCTTCTCCTGAGCAGAGTTGGAGCCAGATGAATCTTTCTTCATTATGGTATGGGAAATAAGCCGAACTGGCACTGCGGAGATACGATGAGAGTGAAGAAAAGCTGTTGATGATTTCGGGTTGAGGAGAGTGCTGTGGCTATTTTGCAGGATCGGTGGTGTGTTCGTCAGGTTGTTTTTGGGGTTGTAATTACCTGTCTGAGCGGTTTTGCCGCCCATGGGCAGCAGCCTTACAAGATTGTCGACCACTGGAAGATCGGCGGAACTGGCGGATGGGATTACTTGCAGGATGATCCGGCGGCGCATGTGCTTTATGTGACGCATGGGCCTCGCGTGGAGGTGATTGATACAAATACGGGCAAGCCAGTGGCCGCGATTACGGGGCTGAAGGGAACGCATGGAGTTGCGCTCGACGATGCGGGTAAGTTTGGCTACATCAGCGATGGTGGAGCGAACCAGGTGGTGGTGTTCGACCGGACGAATCCGGATGGGATTGTCTTTGATCCGGCAACGAAGACGGTGTGGGCCTTCAACGGGCGGAGCAAGAGTGCGACCGTGATTGATGCGGCGAGCAACCAGGTTGTCGCAACGATAGCGCTGCCCGGGAAGCCAGAGTTTCCTGTCGCAGACGGCAAGGGAAATGTCTACGACAATATCGAAGACCAGAACGAGATTGTACGTTTTGATGCCAAGGCTAAAACGGTGACTGCGACCTGGAGGCTGACGGATTGCGAGTCGCCCTCGGGGCTTGCGATGGATACGGAACATCGGCGTCTATTTGCGGTTTGCGATGGCGGGAAGATGGCCGTTGTGGATGCGGATACGGGCAAGCAGATCGCTTCTCCGAACATTGGCGACGGGCCGGATGCAACGCGGTTCAGCTCGAAGTATCAACTGGTGTTTAGTTCGAACGGCGATGGTACGTTGACTGTGATTGATGCAGCACATGGGTTCAAGGTGCTGGGGAATCTTCCTACAAGGAAGGGTGCCCGGACGATGGCTTATGACGCTGCCAGTGATCGCGTCTATCTTTCAGCGGCACAGATAGGACCGCGACCGGCGGAGACTGCGGACAATCCCCATCACCCGCCTATTGTGCCGGGTACGTTTGAGATTGTCGTCGTTGGGCGGTAGCAAGAAGCTAGCCTGCGTGGAAGATCTGGTGCATCAGGATGGCGCCGCCAAGCGATAGCAGCAACGCTATTGGCATAACGACGGCGCCAATCTTCAGGAAACTCCAGAAGCTGACGTTGAGGTTTTCCTTGCGCAAGGCGAGCAGCCACAGGATTGTGGCGAGCGAGCCGGTGATCGAGAGATTGGGGCCGAGATCGACGCCGATGAGGACGGCGTTGGCGAGCAGACCTTTGCTGTGTGCGGCGTGCAGGGTGGCTCCTGCGATAAGGCCAAGCGGGAGATTGTTGACGAGGTTGTTGGCGATGCCTACGGCGAAGCCTGTGAGGACGGTTCCAGTTGCGGCTGGCAGGCTTTGAAGCTGCGTTAGCCAGACCTGCGTGAGTTGTAAGGCTCCGATGTCTTCTACGGCATCGACCATGATGAAGAGACCAGCGACAAGGGCAAGGGTTGACCAGCTGATTTCGCGGGCCAGGCGGAACGGGTTGCTGCGGGACTTGATTGACACGACTGCCGTGATGATTAGTGCGGCGATGCAGGCGGGCAGACCGAGGTCTTTGTGTAAGAGTGAAGCCGCGAGTAATGCGCAGACCATGCCGGCGAGACCGTAAAGAACGAGCTTGCCGGCTGAGCTCAGAGGGCATGGTGTGGGGGCATGGTCGATGGTAGCGAGGAGCTCTTTGCGGAAGATCCAGCGCAGGATGACGTAGGTGGACGCGATGGAGAGAACGGATGGGATGCAGAAAGAGACCAGCCAACTGCCGAGAGGTGGCATACCGCTATGGAAGACGACGAGGTTTGCGGGGTTTGAGATGGGGAGCACGAACGATGCAGCGTTTGCGATCATGGCGCAGACGAAGAGGTAAGGCATCGGCTGCACTTTGGTCTTGCGCACTGCAGCGAGAATGGCCGGGGTGAGCACGACGGCGGTGGCGTCGTTAGACATGAAGATGGTGACGGCGGTGCCGACGATGTAGACGAGCGTAAACAGACGCGCGCAGGAGCCGTGGGCTCCACGCACGGCAAGGGTGGAAAGCCAGTCGAAGACACTGTGCTCACGAGCGACTTCAGAAAGCAGCATCATGCCAAGGAGAAAAAGATAGACGTCTGAGCCTTCAGCAATGGCTTTGACTGCGAGCTGGAGTGGAATGAGCCGAAGCGCGAGGAGCAGAATTGTGCCGACGCCGATCCAATAGACCTCTGCGATATTGCGGGGCCTCACCAGCATGAGAAGGATGCTGATTGCGACGATGCAGAGTAGGAGAAGATGGGCGGTGGCAGGCAGCATAAGGGGAGGTTGCTCGGGGACAGACTGAGTTCTTTCTGAGATGCACTCACGAGGTAAATGGAGGGTATAGCTTGTTGATTCGTCATTTACAATCGGAGACGAATACAGACAACCAGCGAACCACCAAGACGTCAGGATTGTGTTTCGATCCTAACGTTAGGAGCAATATCTCATTTTGTTGAGGTGATGTATGAGTGAACCCGTTTCTACGGAACTGAAGCCTACATTAGGCCTTACCGGCCTGACGAGCAATGCGATGGCGTTGATTGCGCCTGGTGCTTTTCTCTGGCTTACGTTTTATCTGCAGGCTACCGAAGGCGTTTCTGGGCCGGCGATGTGGATGGGCATTGTTGGCGCGCTGGTGCTTTGTTTATCCACTGCGGTTTGTTATGCCGAGATGGCGAAGCTGTATCCGGGGACTGGAAGCTCGTACTACTTTGCAGAGCAGGCGTTTCTGAACCGTGATCGTGCGTGGCGCTATGCCCGTATCTCGAAGTTTATTGTTGGCTGGGCATCGCATCTCTATTACTGGATCTACCCCGGTGTGATGGTGGGCGTGATGGGGGTGTTTTGCGGCTACGTGGTGGGGACCATCTGGCCGAACTTCATGAGTGCGTCGAATCCTGGCATGTTTTTCATGATGGCGGTCGCTATTGTTTTTTCGTTTGCCGTAGCCTATATCGCGTATCGCGGTCTGAACAGCTCGACTTCGATTAACCTCGCGATCAACGTCATCCAAATTACTGCGCTGCTGGTTTTTGCAGTGCTGGCGCTGGGATATCGCACGAGCCATCCTCCTGGGTCGGTGGCGTACCAGTTTGATTCGACCTCGGGTGAGGCTTACACCTATGAGTTCAAGACGACTACGACGGTAGCCGGTGGAGTGTCTACGGACACTATTGATCGCGATGCGCAGGGTGCTCCGCTGCCGAAGCTTGATGCGGCGGGTAAGCCTGTGCCGTACCGCATCAGCTATCCGGAGCATGATGCCAGCGGAAACTTCCTGACCCATCCTGATGCGAAATCGGTAGTGCGGCCGCATCACTGGAGCTGGGTTTTCATTCAAGCTACGGTAGCGATTTTAATCCTGGTGGGGTTTGAATCCGTAACTGCGATGGGCGGAGAAGCAAAGAACGCGAAACGCGATATTCCGATTGCTGTTCTGGTGTCGCTGCTGGTGCAGGGGGTGCTGTTTTATTTCTTCGAGTATTTTGCCGCGAACTACTTTTTAAATAGCGGCTATACGATGCAGAGCGCAGCGAACTCAGCGGCTCCTATCGGCGACATGATGGTGATCGTCGGCGATGCGTTGCTGGGACCGGGCAAAGGCAGAATCTTTATGTTGTGCGAGGCCTTCACCGTATTTCTTGCGCTTATTGGGACGACGCTTTCCTGTATGAATACAGGGGCGCGCGTGACCTATGCGATGGGCAAGGATAGGGAAGTACGTGGTCACTTCGGGCTGCTCCACAGCAAGAAGCTGACGCCACATCGTGCGATTTGGACGTTGGCTACAATCTCCGCCATACTCGGCTGTGTGGCAGTTTGCATGGCATTTGGAGATGGTGGCGCACCAACCAACGCAGCGATCCAGGCGATCCCAGATGGCTTCTGGTCGAGCGTTGGCTACACGACGCACGACAAGATGGCGGCGCTGCCGAACTCGCTGCTGACCATAACGCTTGCCTCCAACTTTGGGACGTTCGTTCTGTATGCGTTGAGTTGCGTGCTTTGCATGGTGGCTTACCATAAGCATCCTAAGTTCAATGTTGTTCGCCATCTCCTGATTCCAGGCTTTGGATTGATCGCGAACCTGATGTGCATGGGTTGCTACCTGGTGTTTCCGTTCCTTGGAATTGGAACGAAGATGGAGCCGTGGCTGGCACTGGGAATCGCGGCTGTCTGGGCGCTTTATGGCGGTTTCTATTTCATCACCGAAGGCAAGGCGCAGGGCAGAACTCCGCTGATGCAGACTAAAGAAACACCGGTGCAGAGCTGATCTGTGGCGTAGTTGGAGGCGGAGGCGTTAGAGTGTCCTATGCTTTCTCTTGAGTTTGCACAGCTAAGTGACCCCGGACGAGTACGAGACCACAACGAGGACTCCGTTGACTACGTGCTTCCGGCGACGGCGGCACAGGTACAGTCGCAGGGGTGGGTGTTCGTCCTTGCCGATGGCGTTGGAGGACACGAGCAAGGTGAGGTCGCCTCACAGCTTGCGGTCGATACGGTTGTTTCCGGCTTCAGAAAAATACCGCCGGGTGTTGTGCATGTTTCGCTGCTGCCGCGTTTGGTGCAGGACGCCAACGCCGCCGTGTATGAAAAAGGACACCATAACAACGGATCGCGCATGGGGACGACTATCGTGGCTTGTGCGTTGCGCTTCGATTCGGCGGTGATCTCGCATGTGGGCGATTCGCGATGCTATCTCTTTCGGAATGGTGCGATTGCCTCGCTGACACGCGATCACACAATGGCGGCGGAACAGTTTCGTATGAACCTGCTTTCGCAATCGGAAGCTGAGCAGAGCGAACGGAAGCATGTTCTGACGCGCTGCCTGGGTGCAGATCTTTTTGTCGCTGCGGACACCATTACGGTGAATATTATTCCGGGCGATGTGCTGCTGCTTTGCTCGGACGGTCTGTATGGAGAGCTATCGGACGAAGCGATGCAGCATATTTTGGCAACACATCAGAATCTGAACGAAGCGGCTGCGGCTCTGATTGCTGCGGCCAATGACCATGGTGGTGGTGACAATGTCAGCGTGCAGCTTATACGCATCGTTTCTGTAGAGCGTATGGGTCTGTATCGTGGACGACCGTATCGGATGCTCTGATGCATGTACCCAACACGGCCATCCAGGCCGGAGACCAACTCGACCATTACCGGCTGGAGAGCGTCGTTGCGCTAAGTGGTATGGCGACGGTGTTTCGAGCGACCGACCTTGATACGGGCGTTCAGGTTGCGATCAAGGTACCGCATCCTGAGATCGAAAGCGACCCCACGATGTTTGATCGCTTTCGACGGGAAGAAGAGATCGGCACGCGCATGCAGCATAGCGGCGTGATGAAGGTACTGCCGAACCCCGACCGCAGCCAGGTGTACATGGTGATGGAGTGGCTGGATGGGCGACTGCTACGCAGCATCATGAATGAAGTGAAGCCGCTCCCTGTAGACCGCGCGATTCGCATCACGACCGGTATTTGCGAGGCGCTGGAGTATATTCACGCGAATGGGGTGGTGCATCGCGATTTGAAGCCGGAAAACGTGATGGTGGATGAGAACGATGAGATACGGCTGATTGATTTTGGGATCGCGGCCAACGCGGGCGCTAGGAGGCTGACCTTTGCAAACTTTTCGCAGAGCATGGGGACGCCGGACTACATTTCGCCGGAGCAGGTTCGCGGTAAGCGTGGTGATGAGCGCAGCGATATCTATTCGCTCGGCGTAATGCTGTATGAAATGCTGACTGGGCAAGTACCGTTTAGTGGGCCGAATCCATTCGCGGTGATGAACGACCGCTTGCTCAACCAGCCTGTTCCACCGAGTACGCTGACTGCTTCGATCACACCGCAGTTGCAGGAGATTCTGTATCGTGCGCTGGAGCGTGAGCCGAAAAATCGCTACGCCAGTGCGCGAGAGTTTGCGCATGACTTGAAACATCCCGAGACGGTAGGTGTAGGCGAACGTGCGGAGGAAGCAGCTTGGGAGACGCGCCATTCGCCGGAGCGGAAGCGTGTGCTGTTTTACGGTCTGCTGATTCTTCTGCCGCTGTTGGTACTTGGCTTGCTGCTGTTTGTTGCCCGGCATCACTGAGGTTTAGCGGGGTAGAAATTCGTCACCATGCACGACGAACTCGGGATAGGCACCAGCGCCGAGTTCACGGACGTCCATGCCTTGGCGGTCGCCGTCGGAGTCTACCCGTTGCTTGACGAAGACGTTCAGCAATAGATTGAGACCGTGGATCAGCGGTAGCATGAAGCCGAGAAGCGCGGCGATGCCGATGATCTGAGCGAGAAGCTGGCCTCTGCCTGAGAGCGTTGGGAGGGTGGAGAAGACCCCAGCGGCGGATACTCCCCATAGACCGGCACCAGCGTGGACCGAGATAGCGCCGCCTGGATCGTCGATGTGAAGTTTGAGTTCGAGGAACTCGACGAGATACATGACACCTGCTCCGGCGACGAAACCGATGAAGAGGGATGAACCGAGAGAGACAAACGCGGAGCTGGCACTGCTGGCGACTAGTCCAGCGATCCAGCCGTTGGCGATCAGTGATGCGTCCGGCTTGCCGTAACGCATGCGCGTGACGAAGACTGCGGCGAGGCACGATGCAGACGCCGACAGTACGGTGTTCAAGAGAATCTTCGGGATAAGGGCTGGAGTTGCTGCGTAAAAGAGCATGGTGCCAGCGGAGTTGAGTGCGATCCAACCTATCAACGCGAGCAGGCAGCCGAAGAGTACGAGCACGATGTTGTGGCCGGGAATGGCCGCGGCGAAACCATCGTCGCTGTACTTGCCGCGGCGTCCACCGAGAATCCACGCAAGGCTTAGTGCTGTGAGTCCGCCGATCACCTGGATCGTACTGCTGCCGCCGGCGTCGAGAAAGCCTGCTCCGAGGCCGAAGTTTACGCCGAGTTGTGAGAGCCAGCCTCCGCACCATGCCCAATGCGTGAAGAGAGGGAAGGTAATCGCAGCGAGCAGAGCGGTGGAGAGGCACATGGGGCCAAGCCGCCAGCGGTCAGAACCTGTGCTGACAGGGATGATAGCGGCAAGACCGACTGTGAAGAATTGGAAGCAGAGTACAAGCGCTGAGGGGGTGCCATCAAACGGTATGCCGTGTGCGAAAGGGCGTTCTGCCGCGATGAGATTCCATGGATTTCCGGCGATGAGGAAGGTATGCGCTGGGCCGCCATTGACGCCGGCTGTGCAGAATCCAAAGCTGATGAAGACGATGGAAGCGACGGCCAGGACGCAGAGCGAAGCGACCATGGTGTGGGCAGCACTGCGGGAGCGGCCGAGGCCTTGATGCATGAGAGCAAGGCCCGCTGTTGCCAGCGGTAAAAGCAGAATGCAGAGAAGGCAAAAGACAAAACTCATCTGGCGTTCCTTGGAGGCAAAGCATAGCCGCGTGCGAGCAGCGTGAGACCGAGAGCCTCAAATGCGACACCAGCCAGCACGAAGTAGGTTTGTTCGGAAGGTTGGCGAAGCAAAGCAACAGCGGTGACCGCGATCATGCCTCCGAGCAACAGTAGGAATACGCCGACGAGCTTCAAGGAACCTCCAGTGCAGAGTAAGGCTAACAGGAACCGCAGGCGCAGGCTCCGACGTCCGACGAGCAATAGTCCTGATGATAGGATCATAACGATTCCGACCCGTGGAACTCGAAATTATTCGTTGAAGGAGTACGCGCTATGAACGGACTGAATCGCTTGATCTCGTCGCCAGTTGGTGCTTTTGGCGTGCTTTCACTCGCGGCTTTCCTGGAGGTCTTTGGCGATGCCTGCTTCCAGTCTGGGCTGTATCGCTCGACGGGAACCACGCGTGTTTCGTGGTTTCTTGCGGGGACCGTTGTGCTGGCCTCGTACGGGGTGTTCGTCAACCTTCCACAGTGGGACTTCGGCAAGCTGCTTGGGGTGTACGTGGCTTTGTTTTTTGTGGTGGCGCAGGTTGTTGCGAAGGTGCGCTTTCACCAGTCGCCGACAGCTCCGATTTATGCCGGTGGAGCGCTCATCGTTGCCGGTGGGCTGGTGATCACGTTCTGGAAAGGCTAGGCCGCGAGCTTAGGTTTCGCGCCGATTCTTTACGCAGCGGAAGCCTACGTTTGAGGCCGAGCTGTCCGGTGTGTTGGCGGTGCGTGCGGCGACTCGATAGCGGTTGCAGTACGAGGCGTGGCAAAGAAATGAGCCGCCCTTCATTACTTTTGCGTGGCCAAGTCTTGGCCCGGTGGGGTCGTGCGTTGTTGGACCTGAAGTAAATGCGGTGTGGAACCAGTCGGAGCACCACTCCCAGACGTTGCCGGTAGCGGAGTAGATGCCGAAGCCATTGGGGGGGAAGGCGTTGACAGGGCAACTGCCAGCGAAGCCATCCTGCGCGGTGTCTTCAACAGGGAACTGGCCTTGCCAGATGTTGCAGCGATGCTTGCCTTCAGGAGTGAGGTCGTCTCCCCATGGATAAAGCTTTTGCTCTAGGCCTCCGCGTGAGGCGTACTCCCATTGAGCTTCGGTAGGAAGCTGCTTCGAGGCCCACGCGGCATACGCTCTGGCGTCGTTCCAGGAGACGTGAACTACCGGATGGGTAAGTCGATCTTCGATGCTTGAGCCCGGTCCTTCGGGATGATCCCATGCTGCGCCCGGAACCTTGCACCACCACGGAGCCTGGGCGACGGTGTCTTCCACGAGAGCCTGAAAACGATCTGCTGGAATGTGAGCCCAGAAGACGAACGACCAGCCGAAGACTTCGGCTTCGGTTTTATAGTGGGTGGTTGTAATGAAGGCTGCGAAGTCTGCATTGGTTACGGGGTAGGTGTCGATCTCGAATGGCGAGAGTGAAACAGAGCGCACCGGACCTTCGCCGTCGCCGGGGAAGCCTTGGGCGTAGTCAGTGCCCATGAGGAAGGTTCCACCGGAAAGTGGAGTGACTACGCGGGTTGCATCAGTGGACTCATAGGGTGAAGTGGTTGCGAGGGTCGCAGGTGTCGTGGGTGCTTCGCGCACCGCTTGCGGAGCACAACACGCGTGCGCTTTGGCCGCATCGATGCTGTGCTCCTGCTGGGGGTGCTTGTCAGTTTTCAGTTGATCTTCCATGCTGAGATTCTTGACTACGGGTAAAGTTTGGCGGGTAGAATTTCCGGCTCAGGTTCTCCGGATACGGCGATCAGCTTTTTAAGCTGCTCGCGTAACTCGTCTGCTTTTACACGATACTCTTTGCGGCCTGCGAGGTTAACCAATTCGCTGGGGTCAGCGCGCTGATCGTACATCTGATATTCGGTGTAGGTTGTCGCGGATTTTTCTTTGCCGCCAGTTGTATCGGCGACGCAGTATGTCCAATCCGGCGTGCGGATCGCGCGACCGGTCATCGACTCACTGATTTGGATCAGTTGCTGATTCGGCCAATGCTGACGGGCATCGGGCTCGTTGAGTAAGGGCAGAACGCTGTGGCCTTTCCAGCTTGAAGGTACGGGAACGCCAGCGGCTTCGAGCAGAGTGGGTGCAACGTCGATTAGCCCAACCAGCTCGGGGATTTGTTGTGTTCCGCGGAAACCGGGGCCATCGATGACGAGTGGCACGCGGATCGAACTGTTGTGCGTGCTGCGTTTGTACTCCTGGTTGCGAGTCGCGAAATGGCAGCCATGATCGCTGATGAAGACGAAGATCGTGTTTTCGGCGAGACGCTCTTCTTCGAGAATTTTGCGAACACGACCGACGGAAGCATCAATGGCTTCGATGCAACCGTAGTAGTCGGGTAGCTGCGCCTGCCAGATGCCGGGCAGAGCGCGAAGATCGTCGGGAACTGTGCCGTTGAGGAAACGTTCTGCGGCACCCTTCGGAGCGATGGGCTGATGCATGTCGTTCTGCTGATGTGGTTCGAGTTGTGAGATGAACAGAAAGAACGGCTTGTCCTGCTTCTGGCGAAGGAAGCGCTCGGCGCGATCGGTGAGGAAGTCGACGCGGTACTCGTCTTTGTACGTGATCTCCTTGTTATCGCGATCCCAGATGGTGCCTTCGTAGGGGTGCGACGTGTTCTCAATGGCGTTGGCACCTTCCCATAGGTCGAGGAAGCCGCCGCGATCCTCGGCTTTTACGGGTCCCGGGCTTCCGCCTTGTGCGGGGTTCTCCAGCGCCAGATGCCACTTGCCAATAAGGTTCGCGGAGTAGCCTGCCTTACGCAGTTCGCCGGCGAGCGTAGGGAGAGATTTGTCCAGCTCAAGTCCGTTATGCCATACGCCTGTTTCTGTAGCGTAGCGGCTGGTGAAGAGCACAGAACGAGCGGGCGCACATACGGGTTGGTTGGTAACGGTTTGCGTGAAGTTCTTGCCACGAGCTGCGAGTGCATCAATGTTGGGTGTGCGAGTGGTACCGTTGCGACCGTTGGCACCAACAAAGTCCCAACGAAACTGGTCGGCGAGATAGAGGATGATATTGGGCGGAGTCGCGGGTTTCGCTAGGCTGCCTTTGTGTTGCGCTTCAGCGGCGGTAGGTACTGCGGCAGCCACTGCGGCTGCCACTGAACCTTTGAGGAACGATCTGCGACTATCTGGATTCTGTGACATGGAGTTGCTCCTACCAGTAAATCTTTGCAGCGAACTGCAGTTGTCTTGATAACGTGTCGCGCGTTGTAGTGATGGACGCGAAGGTGCTGGGTTGTGTGAAGTTGAGAGTGCCGGGTACGGAGAAGTTCGGCGTGTTGGTGATGTCGAAAGCTTCAGCGCGAAGCTCGAGGCGCGTTCCTGCGACCAGCGGAATCTGCCGGAAGAGTGACACGTCCAGCTTGCGGTAAGCGGGGCCGCTGACCTGCGTTGGCGATCCGCCAAGCAGTGCTATACCGGTAGCTGTTGACGATGGATTGGCAAACGCTAAGGGGTTTAGAAACTGTGTGGCGTTATGTAATCCCGCGTATGGGTTTTGCCCGACAACCTTGAGAGCATTGCAACCAAGTCCTGCGGTTGTTGTGGTCGAGCAAGCGATGGTAAGAGGTTGGCCATCTTGCACAGTTGCGATTCCTTGCAGCGACCAGCCTCCTGCAACGGTTGACGCAAAGCCATGGGTGAGCAGCGGTTGGCCGTGTCCGAATGGTAGAGCGTAGGTGCCGCTGGCGTGGAAGATGTTGCGAACATTGATGTCGCACAGCCCATAGTCTGCACCGATGCCAACACCCCGGACATAAGGTGCACGATAGCTGCCGATGTCGTTGTCCAGAATGTCGCGTGCATCGCCGAGGCACTTCGACCAGGTGTAGTTCGCATCCAGCGTAAGATCATGGTCCCAGCGACGCGTGATGTCGAGTTGAAGACCGTTGTAGTTTGTGGCGGTTTCAGGAGTTACGAAGGTGCCGCCGCGCGCGAAATCAGGAAAGAAGCTATTGGTTTGCGCGTTAGCCGTGGCTGGAAGAATTGTGTTCAACGTGTTGGTTCCAATGGAGCTTTGCAGATGTCTCGATACGGAACCATCGTAAGCTACCTTCACGATAGTGGTTGGGCTGAGTTGATACTGCACCTGTGCGTTGTAGCTTTCGCTATACGCACTCTTCCAGTTATAGGCACGTCCTAGCAGCGAGATGCTGGAGAGGTTTGCGTTTGACGCACTGAGCGGAACGCTGGTTAGGCCATTCGCCAGCGTGCCAATGGAGTTATTTGCAGTCAACGGAGTGACAGCGTTCGCAGCGGTATAGCTGGTTGCGATGTTGAACGGGAAGTTTGCAGCGGGCATCGCGCTTAGGCCGTAGTTTTCGTATCCGCCGTAAAATAAACCGTAGCCGGCGTGAAGCACAACACGCGAGTTCGCTTGGTAAGCCACGCCAAAGCGCGGGGAAAAGTTGAGGTCTTGCGCGTTGCCCAGGCCGGCATTGCTAGTGGGAACAAAGGCGATGTTGTCCTTCGCCAGTAGATTGAGGAACGCTTGTGGAACCGCAGCGACTTGAGAGTTTGGAATAAGGAACTGTGCACCTACGGCTGGATTGCTGAAGGGGCCGGGAATGAAGTTGGCCTGCCTGTTGTTGCGCTCTGTGGGGACGCCGTAGTGCTCCCAACGAAGGCCGAGGTTCAGAGTAAGGCGCGATGTCGCACGCCAGTCATCCTGCACATAGACGCCGAAGTAGGTGCGATGAAGATTGCTGATGGGCGGGAAGCTTGACGCGCTGACAGTGTTTGCTCCACCAACATTGTTGATGCCTCCAGTGACCGTTGTCGCTTCTGGATTCAATAGGAACTGCGCGCGATCTGTAGAGCCATCTGTCTGACCAAAGAGTGAGGTGTAGATTCCGCTAAAGCCGAATGCTCCACGCGCTGCTGATGGTGTTGAGGTGGGATAAGAAATATTTTGGTACAGGATTCCTGCACGCAATACATGATGGCCGCGGGAGCTGGTCAGGTTGTCAGAGAACTGAGTGATGTCGCTGGCTTTGTTGCTGGGTAGCGAGCCAGGCTGGCCAAGATTATTCAAGGTGCCAAAGGAGAGTGTGGGCAGGCCCCCGTTACTGAGGAACTGAGGAATACCACCGATGCCGTATTGCGCGGGGATGCCTAACTGGTTCGCGAAGTTCTGATGGCGGATGTCGACAATGCGGCTATAACCTGCGCGAGCTTCGTTGACGAGAGTGGGCGTGAAGATGTGTGTCTCGCTGACCGCGACGTTCTGGGACTGCGTCGCGCCATTGCCGGGACGACTGGCCTGGCCGTCTGCGATGCCCTGGAATGGGCCGGGGTTTAACTGGTCTGTATCGAGATAGCTGTAGCGTGCGAAGGCTGAGTCGCGATCGCCAAAGTGTTGATCGAGCCGGAGATCGATGCCGTCGCTATTGTTGGTCTGGGTTGGGAACGATGTGTAGTTCTGTACGACCCCGCCAGCGGTTGGTGAAGGGAAGAGGTTTAGTAGCGCAATCGCATTGGGGTTCAATCGGCCGGCAGGAAGTTGATTGAGCAATGCTTTCTGTGCGGCGTTTGTAAACACAGTCTGATTTCCGAGTGCGCCGGCATAGAACGGATCTCGTACGTAGCTTGTGCTGGTCGCTTTTAGCCCGGTAGTTGGATCGATCGCTCCTGCGGTTGTAGCGCGACTTGTTGCAGGATCGAAGATCGTACCGACTGGGAAGACTCTGCCAAGTACGTCTGTTTTTGTGCCCGTTTGAAGAGCAATCAGATCTCCCAGGTTTGTAAAGCCTGAGGTGCTCTCCGCAGTCGTGGGAATAGTCGATACCTTGCTTGCGTCCTGCGCGATGCGAGTGCCTTGATAGTCGAAGAAGAAGAACGTCTTGCCACGACCGTTATAGAGCTTCGGGATAGAGATTGGGCCGCTTGCTGCGAAGCCGAATTGATTCTGACGGTACGCAGGCTTCGTCGGAGCCGTTGCGAAGTAGTTGCGTGCATCAAGGACATCGTTGCGAAGGTATTCCCAGGCATCGCCGTGGAAGGCATCGCCGCCTGACTTTGTTGAAACGTTCAGTACGGCACCTGCGGAGTGACCAAACTCAGCAGAGTAGTTACTGGTTTGCACCACGAACTCCTGCAGAGCATCAGGCGGAGGAAGCACGACGTACTGCGTTTGATTCACGTAGTCCATGATGGCCGCGTTGTTGTCGATGCCGTCCAGAAGATAGTCGTTCTGCCCGCGTCGCTCTCCATTGGAACTGAACGAGCCACTGGCTGCAAGACCGCGTGAGTCTGCCTGGGCAATCGTAACTCCGGGTGCTGTCTGTGCGAGGAACGCTACGTTGCGACCGTTCAATGGCAGGTCGTTGATGCTCCTCTCACTCACAAGCTGCTGTAGCGAGGAACTCTGTGACTCCAGCAAAGGTGCGACTGCCGCAACTTCGACCGTCTGGGTTACAGCGCCGACATGCAACGCGATCTCTTCGCGGACAGAGGACTGTGCCGTGATCGAAATTCCGGTTTGTACAAAACGCTCAAAGCCATCGCGCTCCACGCTAAGAGTGTAGGTTCCGATTGCAAGAGGCGAAAAGGTAAAGCTGCCATCATTGCTGGACTTTATTTCTCTTTCGATACCGGTCGCTTGCTGCCGGAGGTGAATCGTAGCGCCGGGTAGCCTTTGCTGCACGTCATCCGCTACGGTGCCTACGATGGAGCCGGTATCGACCTGGGCGTACCCTGATGCAACCGAAGCGAGAAGAAAGAGTAAGAGAAGAAAGGGTTTACGCAAGGACACAGTGCCTCCTGATGACAGGTGAGGCGAAGATTCGCTTGTTCCGCACGCAGGTACGCGCGCGCAGATACAGCAATCGTTCGGAATTAAATTGAGAAGGGGAGTGCTAGGAAATTACAGACAACAGGAACAACAACCGGTGCGGGGAGCATCCGGCTGGAGGCTGAAAAGAGCCATCACGAGTTGTCGGTTGTTAGTGATCATTTGCCTGTTACTTTGAAGAGCATAAGGCGCATGCTTTTTGAAGTCAAACAGCGAGGCTGCTGAAGATACCGTATTTTCTTGATGCTAGACGAGTAAGACCTTGATTCCAGCGGCTTCAAAGGCCGAGCACGATTCCTGCGAGAGACCTTTGTCGCTGATCAAAAGTGTGACATCCGTGGCAGAGCAGATTCGAGAGGGACTCCCGAGGCCGCACTTTGAGGAGTCTGCAACCACGATGATCTCCGTCGCATGTTGGACCATGGCGCGCGCTACGGCAGCTTCTTCCGGTTCCAGTGTTGTGACTCCGCGCTTCAGGTCGAAGCCCGTTGCGCTGAGAAACAGCTTGCTGAAGTAGATGTCGCGGATAGACTCGACGGCGGCGGAACCAGCCATTGCAAACGTCCACTGCCAGGCCAGAAGCCCGCCAGTGACCGTGGTTCGAATGGCCGTCTGGTTGCAAAGCTCCATGCCGATATTCAGTGCGTTGGTAACGACGCTGATATTGCGGCGATGCCGCAACGCACGACCGATCTGCGTGGTCGTCGTCCCTGCGGTAATTCCGATCGTTTCCCCCTCGGTGACCAACTCGGCTGCCGCGAAACCAATACGACGCTTCTCAGCCGCAAACCTAAGTTCCCGCGCCTGGTAGGAGGTATCATGCCGAAAAGGTTCGTAGAGCATCGGCTCCACCAGCGTGACGCCACCGTGGGTCCGGCGAACCAGCCCGCGCTCTTCCAGCTTGGCGAGGTCGCGCCGAATGCTGGGAGCACTCATTTCAAACTCCTCGACAAGGTCGATAATGCTGATCGTGCCTCTACGTAGCAGAGCCTTCATGATCTGCTCTTCGCGAAGATCGTTTTTCAGAGCCAAGGGATGTTCCTTCGGGGTGGAATCGGTATTTAGATAGGGTAGCCTGACCAGTTTCCCATAGTGATCGCCCAATACGGTTTGACCGTGTAATAATGATCATGTCACGCAAAATCAATCATTTTTATGGAGCTAGCGATGTCAAGCAACCAGCGCCCAGAGCATTTTCCACATTGGATGTTGAAAGAGATCTACGAGCAGCCTCAGGCTTTGGCCGCGACGCTTGCACACTACGTAGAGGACGGGGCGTTTCAACTTGCATCAAACGACCAGGCTCGCCGTTGGCTGGCTGACGCCCAGGGTGAGATTGTTATTGCGGCAAGCGGCTCCAGTCGCCACGCAGGCATGTATGCAGAGCTGCTGATCGAAGACATGAGCGGAATCGCCGTCGATGTAGAGTACGCCAGCGAATACTGCTACAGGTGTGAACGCTCGTTGAAGAACGCTTCCGTCATGGTGATCTCTCAGTCAGGAGAAACTGCGGACACACTCGCTGCGCTGCGGAAGGCGACCGCAGCTGGGCATCGCACGCTTGCAGTGACGAACGTCCCCATGTCCACGATGGCGCGTGAAGCCACGGTTTCCTCGCCGGTATTTGCAGGGCGCGAGCGCGCGATTCCGGCAACCAAAAGCTTCACGGGACAGTTGATGGTCTTGCACCTGCTTGCGCTGCTCGCTGCCGAAGGGCGTGGCACGATGACCGAGGACGAAGTTCGCGGTGCGTTGCTGAAGCTTGATGGACTGCCACAAATCCTTGCCGACCGTCTGCCGGGTTGGCAGATCACGGCGGAGAGCATTGCACGTCAGAACATTACATATAAGAACTTTTTGTTTCTGGGTCGCGGTCTTCACTATCCGATGGCTCGTGAAGGTGCGTTGAAGCTCAAGGAGTCCTCTTATCTTCATGCAGAGGGATACCCCAGCGGCGAACTGAAGCATGGCCCGAATGCAATCGTGAATGAGTCGACACCGCTGGTGATGATTGCAACGGTCGATCGTAACGATGAAGACTCGGTGCAGCGGTATGAACGTGTCATCCACTTGATGAAGGACATGCGCACACAGGGAGCGAAGATTATCTCTGTCACGAATGAAGGAGAGTTCGAGGCTGCGGAACTTTCAGATCAGACCTTCTTCGTCCCGGCACTGAGCGAGACCATACTGCCCTTTGCCGAGGTCGTGGTGTTTCAACTGCTCTCTTACTTCATGGCTGTACAAGCAGGAATTGACGTCGATAACCCGCGCAATCTGACCAAGGCAGTAACTGCCGAGTAGTGGAGATAGAACTTGTCTTATTTTCTGGCGGTTGATGCAGGCGGCACCAAGACAGACTATCTTCTGGCAGACGAAACCGGTGGCATTGCCTCGGCGCGGAGCGGAAGCATAAAGCGGATGCGTGTTAGCGAAGCTACCGCGGAAGAGAATTTGTGCGAAGCCTTGAAGTCGCTTACAGCGCAGAGCGGCGTTGATCTATCGCAGGTCGCCGCGAGTTGTGTCGGCGCTGCTGGCTCAACTGTTCCTCTGGTATCTGATTGGTTGCGGAAGGCGTTTCGGCAGCATGTAGGCGGGGAACTGGTTCTAGTCGAAGATGTTGAGATCGCGCTCGATGCCGCCTTTTTCGGCGGGCCGGGAGTTCTTGTACTGGCAGGAACTGGATCAAACATTGCAGGGCGTGGCGCGGATGGAGTTTTGACAACGGCAGGTGGGTGGGGGCCAGCAATCTCGGATCGTGGGTCAGGCTACAGCCTGGGGCACGCCGCCTTGCAAGAGTGTTTCCTTGCACTCGACGAAGGCCGCGAGACTTTAATGATGAACGAGATACTATCTTTCTGGAACTTACCGAATTCTGACTCGCTGGTTGAGTTCGCAAACGTTATTCCACGTCCGGATATGTCAAAGCTATCTGTGCTTGTTGGGCCTTGTGCTGCGGCTGGGGACATCTCGGCTCGCCGAGTGATTGAGCAGGAAGCGGCAGCGCTTGCGCATCTTGCAGGTGTGGTGATCGCGCGGCTGAGGCAGAAGAATGCTGGTGTCGACTACGAGATACCGGTTGCCTTTGCAGGAAGCATCCTGGAGCATTTTCCTGAAATGCGGAAGGCAGTCGCAGGCTATATTTTGGGGTCGAATCCAGATATAAAAATGATGACGGATATAGTGTCACCGATTGACGGAGCACTCTGGCGTGCTCGTCTACGTACGCGTGTCCATGCTAGTTCGGAAGATTGGTAAAAAGTAGCTCTTGGATTTATTCGATTAGGGAATAAATTATTCGCATGAATTGGTCTGGTGCGATTTTCATATCGCACCAGACCAATTTGTCCTAACTACAGCCATTTAATTCGACGGCAGGCTACTCGAAAGAAAGCTCGATTTCTTCGAGTGTTTTTCCTTTTGTCTCTGGCAGGAAAAATACAGCCGTAATGAAGTAGACAACGGTACACAACGCCCAGAAGCCGAACATCGCGAAGTATCCAAACGCACCAACAACCGGTAGGAAGACGCCAGCAATAACGGTGGAAACTCCCTGGTTGATAAGTAGCGCAATACCCATACCACCGGAGCGGATGCGCGTAGGCATAAGTTCCGACAGCGTTAGCCAGACAACAACGCCAGGTCCAACTGAGAACGAAGCGATGAAGAGTGCGATACAGAGAGCGATCCACCACCCTGTCGTTTCATTCGGGATAGGGCCATAAGACGCATGTTTAATGACCAGTGGTGCGCTCGTGCCTTCCGGCGCAATTCGCAGTGTGCCATCACCCTCTGTACTGAGTGCTGCAGCAACCTTATCGCCGGAGCCATAGTTGTACAGAACGGTAAGTCCCATCGGGCCTGCGTCTGCGCCATTGTGGATGCTACGCAGCGGTAAGACTAAAGTGTTTCCATGCACTTGCTGTTGAACGTCAGCTCTTATATCGACACGCTTGGATTCGAAAGAATGAAAAAGAAAGCCCGCTGCCGATAAGGCGATAATGATGCCCGCGGTGCCAAGAGTGAGTAAAAACTTTCTGCCCTTTTTATCGATCAGCGCGACAGCGACGACAGTCATCAGGCAGTTCAGTAGCTTGACGGCGAGATCTCCCTGCGTCGCTCGCTGCGCCGTCATGCCAGCCTGCTTCAGGATGATAACAAGGTAGGCGAGGATCGAGTTGATACCCGTTGCTTGATTACACGCAAGGATGATGCAAGCCAGGGCAAAGGGCAGAATGTACTTGCGTTGCAGCAGGGAATCGCTGATCCCTGATGTTTTTTTCTCTTCGTTCTGGGTTGCAAGAGTTTGCATCTCGTGGAGTTGCAAGATGGCTTCGGACTCTGGAGAAGAGCGGCGCAGTGCGGTAAGCGCGGCTTCAGTGCGTCCATTTTTGAAGAGCCAGCGGGGTGTTTCGCTTAGAAAGAAAGAACCGAAGAAAAAGATGAGGCCGGGATAAACGACAGAAAGGAACATGCTCCGCCATGCGTGATCCTGTGCTGCTCTGATCAGTACTGCATTGCCAGCAGCGGCAGCGATAGCTGCTTCTGCCTGATGGGTGTAATAAAAACCTGCAAACGATGCGATCACGATGCCCACCGTGAGCATGAGTTGAAAGATGGCTGAACCGCGTCCACGATGCTTTGCGCTGAGGCACTCCGCGAGGTACAGCGGTACGACAACGGCGATGACGCCACCGCTAATCCCCTGGAGCAAACGCCCTAGAAACAGCGGGATAAAGCCGTGCGAAAGAACGATGAGACCGACGCTGGTGACAAATAGAAATCCGCTGACAGCCATCATGGTCTTTCGACCGAGCCAATCCGCCAGAAATCCCGCTACGAGGGACGACAGCATACTGCCACCCAGCACGGCCGCAACAATCAGGGATGTTTGCTCGACTGTGAGGCTGACGGTCTTGCCCAGGTAAAGCAGCGCCGCAGAGATAATGCCGACGTCAATGCCATACAGAAGGCCTCCCATGCCTGCGATAAAGAGTAGATACCTGCCATAAACAGCTTCGCTAAACAGAGAAACGCCTTTTGCACTCAAAACGGACCACCTGGTAAGAGATTGTATGAAGTCAATAAAGGTATTGAACTGCGGACTCTTTGTGTAATTTTTTAAAGGAAGCAGGTTGCTACAGAGAGTTCTAGACCATAAAGCACGTATTGCAAGATATATGAAAAGAAATGCTTGTCAAATGGTGAAATATTCTTCTGGTGAAGGAAAGATCAAGGAGGAATGGCTCCTCAATAACAAGAATGATAGGTGGTTCGATGAGATAAAACTCGATTATTCAAGGATAGCTGATAAGCCGCTAAAAGAGCACAATTAGAAGTTAGTGCACTGGATATTTCAGGAAATTTACGTCTCAGCCCGAGACTCTGGTCCGAAGTTTGCCCAGTATGTATAGAGCAGGAGCTTTTCGCAGGGAGTCTAGCTGGGATCGACGTGGATACTCCTCACAATTTAGTGACGGCAGCCGTCTCGGAGTGTGGTGCGAGTGATCGTGAAGTTAGCCGCTCGCTCTAAATAGCAACTTTCCGTGGCTCTTCAAGCAGGTCTTCTATACGGATAGGAAGATTTCGTACTCGAACACCTGTGGCGTGATAAACGGCAGAAGCAATCGCCGCAGCAACACCTGCCAGACCAATTTCGCCAACGCCGCGTGCACCAAGCGCATTGACCACGGTATCGGGATGGTCGAGGAAGGTGACATCGATCTGTGGTGAATCGGCGTTGGTCGTAACGATGTAGTCCGCAAGGTTATTGTTGACCGGCGCTCCAAAGCGCGGGTCGTAGTTGGTCTCTTCAAACAAGGCCATGCCAACCCCCATAACAACGGCGCCTTCGATCTGGTTACGCGCTGGCAGATTGTTCAGAATGCGTCCGCCATCAATCACCGTGACAACACGCGAGACGCGGAGCCGCGCAATTTCCGGTTGCCATGTGACTTCTACAAACTGCGCTCCGAAGGAGTGTTGAGAAAATTTGTGGTCGGGTGCGTCCGATTTTCCTTCCCCGGAAGCAGAGCGAATATTGGCGCTCTGCAAAATATCTTCGAAGGCAACGCCGGTATCGGGTGATTTGTCTTTGAAATGTACGCGCCCGTTGGTGAAGGCCAGCGCCTCCAGTTTTTGATCAAAGAACGGAGAACTCTTATCCCTCACGGCCACCATATAGAC
>Ga0302315_10001699_pt1 | contig 21782 bp, 24 predicted proteins | sample III_Palsa_N3_1_FD_200532 | JGI IMG/M metagenome (GOLD analysis project Ga0302315, IMG submission 200532) | Peat permafrost microbial communities from Stordalen Mire near Abisko, Sweden - III_Palsa_N3_1 | ecosystem: Environmental > Terrestrial > Soil > Palsa > Peat permafrost | place: Sweden...
TTGCCCAAGAAATTAAGTCGCATAGAAACACCATCTTAAAGCACTTGATTGTTCTTCCTAAACAAATGTTGGCGGTGATTAATGCCCCAGGCGCGAATTGAATCAATGATCGGTTGCAGGGTGGTGCCATGTGGTGTCAAGTTATATTCAACAGTTAACGGCTTTGTATTCATTACCCGGCGGCTAATCAATTCATTTTGCTCCAGCTCCTGCAGCTCTTTAGATAACATTTTTGCAGCAATTCCCGGAACTTCTCGACGTAGGTCCATAAAACGCATTTCACCGAATAACAAAAGGCTGCCCAGTATTTGGATTTTCCATTTGCCGGATAATAACAGCATGGTATCCTTGATAGCCATCAGTGTATCTTGCCCACATGCCTCTGTGTCAAGTAGTCTTTTCTTTTTAATTATCATATACAAAGATACTGAACGTCAATATCGTTTCATTGAAGTAACCAGTTTACTTGATGAAACCAATAGAAAAACTCTTCAGGATAAACATCAATTTTACTGTAAATATCAGACAAAATGGAAAGTTCCAGAAAATTATTATGGTCGGGGCGTATTGTTTCGGCTTTGGCGTCAATCCCCTTTATCTATGGCAGCATATTCGGACCATTGTCAAAAGTAGATAATACTATCGCGCTTGAAATGCAGCACATGCAGATGCCGTCTAATACAACGATCTTGCTAACCTGCCTGATGGTGCCATGTCTGGTGCTTTACTGGCTTCCGAAAACATTATTGCTGGGAAGCGTATTATTTACCGGATATATGGGCGGCGCTATAGTTGCACACATGCGTGTAGGTGATCCCGTGATATTTCAAATCATCGTGACTTTACTGCTTTGGCTAGGCAGCTATCTTCGGGAGCCACGTATCCGTTCCGTACTACCCATAATTAAATAGCAACTCCGCAAAATATATTTAAATTTTAAATAATGAAATCAAAAATCTTAGTTACAGGAGCTACCGGCCATTTAGGTGCTTCCGTTTTAAACCATCTGCAGAAGAAATTTCCGGCGGATCAACTGGTCGCCCTTGTTCGCGATAATAGTAAGGCAGAAGCTCTGAAAGATGCCGGCGTAACCATTCGTAAGGGTGACTATCATGACCCCGCGTCCCTGAAGGCTGCTTTTGCAGATATTGATAAAACACTTTTGGTAAGCTCTAGCGATCTTAATGGCCGGCTTAGTCAACATAAGAATGTCATAGATGCTGCAAAATCATCAGGCGTAAGCCATTTAGTTTATACCGGCGTAAGCCTAAAGGATATCAATAAATCAGTATTACATGATTTTATGATCGACCACTATCAAACAGAAGATTACATTAGGGAGAGTGGTATGAGTTTTACTTTTATGCAACATAACCTTTATGCGGATATGATACCCATTTATATTGGCAAACAGGTCCTGGAAACCGGGATTGTATTTCCGGCTGGCGATGGTCGCATACCGTTTGCCTTGCGTGACGAAATGGGCGAAGCAATTGCCAATGTCTTGACTGCTGAGGACCACGAAAACCAAACGTATAACATTACCAATACATTAGCTTATTCTTTCCAAGATATGGCCGATATACTTTCAAAATTGACTGGGAAAGAAATTCCTTACACTAGCCCAGATCTTGGCGTTTACATTGAGGCGCTGAAAGCAAAAGGGGTAGGCGAAATGATGGTTAAAACCGTGATCGGACTTTCGACGGCTATGCGCAATGGTGATTTTGATGTGCCTGGGAATGATTTGGCGACATTGTTAGAAAGAAAACCTATTGGATTGAGGGAATATCTTCAATCAACTTATATCAATTAGCCAATTGTTTGAAAACGCCAGCATCCTAACGATGGGCTATCACTATGATCTTCTTAAAACAGTTCAAGCGATCTACTAGTTTATGGAACAAGTCTCTTACTGGACAATTTGAACCAATTCGTAGAGTAACTAAAACTTTTAAGCTTATTTAAGTAGCTTGAAATGAGATTGATTCCGCTATATACTTAACGGGTCTCAATTGAAAATACTGAGCCTTTTTTGTCGGCAGCCCAATTATGAAGCTGTTCCTATTTGGGCTTGATTCATCCTATAATGAGCTTGTACACCAGCCATAAGTACAATAACGGCAAGCAAGGTGATAGTGAAATTTTATAGGCCATGATCTTTGATTAATACCGGCGCGGGTTAGTATCGCAACCGGTATTATCAGAAAAAATTATATTAATTGGTTGCTCCGCCGTTAACGAGCAAGTGTTGGCCGTTTACAAAAGAAGACATATCACTTGCAAAGAATTCCGCAGCGTTAGCCACATCCTCTACTGTAGCTAACCTTCCCATCGGGCAGCTGTCTAATAACTGCTTTCTCAGTTCCGGATAACTGTTCGGATCGGCAAATATGCCGGCATCATCCACCGCAAATGGAATAATGCTATTTACAGTAATTCCTTTATGGCCGATCTCCTTTGATAAGATATCCACCAGGTATCGGGGCGTTGTTTTACTACCGCCGTATACAGCCATGCCTGGTACAGGGAACGATGTTGTGCTTGAAGCGATGTAAATGATGCGACCATTACTTTCAACATGTTTTGCTGCTTGCTGTAAGGTAAAGTAAGTGCCTTTTGTATTGATGCCAAATACCCGGTCAAACTGTTCTTCCGTAAAATCTGTTACCAGTGTTTCAACAAGTTCTATCCCCGCATTTGCTACTACGATATCAATTTTACCAAATGCCGCTTTAGCTTCTTTAAATAGCCTTTCCAAGTCTGCAACGTTACTTATATCAGCCTGTACGGCAATCACGTTTGCGCCCATAGCTGCGATATTGCTGATGACTCCCTCCGCCGATGCTTTATCCCGCGAATAGTTGATGACGATATTTGCGCCCAACGCAGCATAGCGTTCGGCAATGGCTTTACCTAATCCCCTTGCAGAGCCGGTTATAATAGCCGTTTTATTATTTAATGAATTCATGATGGTAATTGTAAAGATGACTATTCAACTGTTTGTATTTTGCTTAGGGCTTTATTTTGCTGCGCAATTTCTACGGATGTATAGTTGAGAAAAGCGAAAACGAAACCTGCTACGAGTGGTATAATAAGTTCTGAAACGGACAGTATATTAAGCTTTGGCTGAATGCCAAAGAAAACGATCAGACCTAAGAACCACGCGGGAATGTTGCGGAAAGCTTTTATCCGGCTTATATAAGCCAGCGAACCAATGAAAAGAAACACGGCTATAGGAAAGCTTAATTGCCCTGCAGTGCCACTAGTTAAGCCCTCTATAATTTGGATACAAGCTCCCATTATAATGCCTAATACGATCTGGAGTAATGCGCTTAAAGAGGATTTTATTGTTCTCCCAAAAAGGTAAAAGCTAACCCAGGCAATAAACATCACCCATGTTGGCCAATGCATTGCGAAAAATAGAGCTACTGCTACAGCACCAAACAGTCCGAATAAAAAAGCTGTGATGAACGTTTTCATAATGTTAACTTTTATTTGTTAATTTATCCTAAGCCATTCCACCATTAATACCGATATTTTGTGCGCTGATCCATTTAGCATCATCGCCAGCAAGAAATACAACTATTTTAGCAATATCATCAGGTTCGCCAATACGGTTGAAAGCGGATAATGATGCCAGGCGATCAATTACTTCGGCTGGTTTACCCTTAGTAAACAATTCGGTATTGGTTGGGCCCGGGGAAACGGAGTTAACATTAATGCCCCTGAAACCAATTTCTTTAGCAAATACACGGGTTAGCTGTTCTACTGCGGCTTTTGTAGCCACATAAGTTCCGTAAGTCGGCATGGTTAGACGGGTTGTAGTTGATGAAAAGTTAATGATGCTGCCCTTTTCGGTCAGTTTGGTTGCGGCCTCGCGCATAGTATTGAAAGTACCACGAACATTGATATCAAACTGAAGGGTGAAGTCATCATCAGTTGTGTCCTTTAAAAGTTTGGTGGTCATGATGCCTGCATTGTTTACCAGTACATCAATCTTTCCATAATGAGCAATGGCGGAATCGAACAGCTCGGCTACATCCGTTGATTTACTGACATCGGCTTGTATAGCAATAGCTTCACCCCCTTGTTGCTGAATACTGTTTACTGTATCTTCAGCCGCTTGCTTGCCGTTTGCATAATTGATGATTACTTTAGCCCCGGCTGCCGCCAGCTGATGGGCCATCGCTGCTCCGATGCCTCTTGACGCACCGGTTACTAAAATTACTTTTTGTGATAGCGTTTTCATGTTTTTCTTTGTTATGTCTATGTTTATTGACAGTACAAAGATTGGATTTGCGCCATGCAGAAAAATACAGATATTAAAGTAAGAGTTGCAAAATCCTAAGATGTGAGGCCAGAGTACTCTTTTCTATAAGCTAATGGGGTAAAGCCGGTGTGTTTTTTGAAATAGTTACTAAAATGTGCAGACTCAGCGAAGCCTAAGCAATAAGCTAATTCCTTAACGGATATCGATGAATTCTGAAGCATAGACTTAGCTTCGGCAATGGTTTTTTCAGTGATCCAGGTGCCGATAGGCTTTCCCGTTTTGGTTTTAATTACATTACTTAAATAATTGGGGTGCAGGTTTTGTGCATCAGCGTATTCTTGCACGCGAAAAACCTGCTCTACCGTTCCATCATTGATGTCGCGGTAATGCCTTTCGAGCAGGCGTTTAAAGTTTTTTACGATTTGAGAACTGCGGTTGCCTTCAAGGATCGGGTTATAGTCGAGCCAAAAATATTCTTTGATCTTGAGTAAGATAACCACGAATAAGCTACCAATTAGGCGGCTTCGGTAAGGGGAGTGCGAAACGTATTCTTTATGAATTTGTAAGTAAAGCCGTTCAAATTCGGCGAAAATATCCAAGCTCAATACAACTGCGGGAAACGTTTCGGTCAACAAGAATGAGAATTCATTAAATATTTGAGCGTGGACATTTTCTTGAAGAAAAGATTCACTCAGGGTGATCAGGTATACTTCATCTAATCGCGTCCACTCAAATGAACGGTAATGGCCAGGATTGGTAAAATAGATGGTGCCCGGCTTAATTTCAAACTCCTGCTCATCAATGGTGTACTTGCCGGCCCCGTTTTTAACAAAAGCGAAAACAAAGAAATTAAGTCGGTTAACAGGAGAACTAAAAGGTAACGGTTCATTAATATCATGGAGGTTGAATATCGTAAGTCCCAGCCCCTCATCAATAAGTTCTACCGGTAATCCAAGATAGCGATATTGTTCCTTAAGCGTATTAAATATAAGATCCGAAGCTACTTTCACAGAATAAATATATAGAAAAGAGTGGGCCTTATATCCATTATTCAAGTGTAATATATTTTTACTCCCCGAACCGGGCAGAATTCGAACTTTTTCGTTTTCCTTTATCAATGTAGTGTCACGCTCAATGGTTAAACTTTCTACGGAACCACCAACAAAATCAATTTGCTGCTTATGTCTTGTCCTGATATAGCTTGTCATTAAAGACAAGAAAAATGAAAGCAATTCCAGGAAGGAAAAAGAAAGCAGTGGCGGTCGTAAGACGTAAGCCATTTGACAAGGTCGAAGAACAGACCAAAATAAAGATTGTCGAAGAAATAAAAACGGGGATGATCAGCTGCCTTGGGGCAAGCCGAAAATACCGGGTTCCAAGAAACACCATAAAGGCATGGCGGGTAAGCTTAATTTGACTACTTTGCTGAATGTCAACAATACCTCAGCGCTTCCCGGGATGACCCAAAGTCAGGAATCAAAGTTACTCATCAAGAAGATACATGAGCTTACTAAGGCATTAGAGCCATCTCAATTGAAGAATCTTGCCTTGGAAACGATGATCGAGGTAGCTGAAAGTGACCTACATATCAAGATCCGAAAAAAGCGTGGTACCAAACAGTCTTAAGAATGCGGCAAAAGCGGCCAGAATATATCTTGGTAGCTATTTGTGCACTGTTTGGTGTAAGCCGTCAGGCTTACTATTTAGCTCATCATAAGGCTGCCAGGACAAATATAGCACATATGGTTGTGTTGACATTGGTGGGTGAGTTTCGTGCTGCTGTTCCTATGCTGGGAACCAGAAAACTATTACACATGCTCATTCCGGAGATGGAAAAGCACGAGATAAAGATGGGACGGGACTTACTGTATGACTTGTTGCGCTTTCACGGCTTATTGATCCGCCGGAGAAGGCGTATGGTTAAAACAACGGATTCCCATCATTGGTTAAGAAAATACCCTAACCTGATCACGCATCTATCATTGTCAGCACCAGAGCAGCTCAGGGTGAGTGATATAACTTATATTCGTATACTGGAAGGCTTCAGTTACCTGAGCCTGATTACAGACGCTTATTCCAGAAAGATCGTAGGATACGAGATTAAGCCAGCTTTCGATAAATCCAAAAGCGCAGCTACGTGTAGATGAAATGTACCTCATAGCATTGGCTATTGAAGCCGATCCTTCGGAAGTTTTATCGGAAGGGTGTAAGGAAATTAAACTCCCTCAAAATAGTGAAAAGTAGTTTTCGCTTAACTACTTCTCATTTTCTACAACATAAGCCTCAATCAGCCCTTTTATTCCGCCGAAATATCTACTGATCAGTTTACGGTCTACTTCCGCGAAGCGGGCGACATGGCTTGCGGTGAGTGCATCGAATCCCTTTTGGCGAATTACTTCGCCAACAGCCCAAATCAATCTTTGCTTCGTCTTTTCCTTATCTTTCATGGTTTAGCTTTATAAAAAGCGAACCGCCAGGGTTGCGGTTTGCTGGGTAGTGCTTATAAGTTATTATGTTTTATTTATTTGAGCGTGCGAAGTGTTTTATGTTAGGGAAAAATGAAATTGTCTTATTTGGACAGAACTGATTCGATTGGTTTGCCTATACAGCCGCTTGGAGCCTGTATATTTAGTAGCGCAGCAATTGTTGGCGCAATATCCGTAGTATAAACATTGTGGTAGGTTTTGCCTGCCTTAATACCCCAACCCATGAATATCAACGGTATGTGCGTGTCATAAGGGTTCCATTCACCGTGGCTGGTTCCAACCGGATTCGTCTGTAACCAACCGGCTGTTGGAATCACCCAAACAGCGCCGCTCCGGCGATAGTTATAGCCGTTTACCATCTTTGTTTTGATAACATCTGGAATTGCCTCATCATTTAATTTGGCCATATCAGCAACAAACAACGTAGCGGGATCATCACGCAGGTAATCAACAGACGCCTTTTTAATTGCATCATAGTTTAGGCCGCTCGCCTTTATTTTGGGTATATTAAAGTTAACCTGATACTCAACTACAGAAATAACCAATTTATCAACTTTGAATTTATCCTTTAGCATTTTATTTAAACGGTCGCGGTAATCTTCCTGTTTCCAAAAGCCCGCCGGAATATGATGCGCCTTATTATAGTCTACCGAATTAGATGCGCCGTGATCGGCTGTTAGAAATACAGTATAATTGCCTTTCCCTACCTTTTCATCAAGATCTTTAAAAAATGCTGCTAAATCTCTATCTAATCTCAAATAGGTATCTTCCGTTTCAACCGCATTGGGGCCGTACATATGTCCAACGTAATCAGTTGAAGCACAGTTGATCGTTAAAAAGTCAGTTTCAGAAGTTTGCCCAAGCTTGTATGCTGCTACGGCTGCTTTTGCAAAATCAAGCGTCAATGTATTACCGAACGGAGTACTTCTGATCGTCACGTGATGCAACTTGTATAACTCACTGATCTTATGTGGGAATGTCGGTGCAGTTTCCCCGGAAAATTTGCCTTCCCAGCTGGAATTATCATTGGTACTTTGAACGTAGGTGTTTAACGGATAAAGGGAATCCCATTCATTCGCGGTTAATTTTTCAGGCTCATTCAATGAATTGAAATTATTAACCCATTCTGGTAGCTTTTCCATGTAATAGGTACTGGTAATAAATCTGCCAGAAGTATCGTCAAACCAGAAAGCGCCCGTTGGAGTATGTCCGGCAGGTAAAATGCTCGCACGATCTTTTAGCGAAACGCCTACAACCTTTGACCTGAAATTACTTGCTATTCTTAACTCGTCAGTAATGGTAGTAGACAACAAATTTCGAGGAGACATTTTACCTTCATTGGAGGTTGTGCCTACGCTGTTTACGGTACTGTCATCGGTGCAATACAAGTGGGCACCACTTAACTGGTCAACCCAATCATTGCTGGCAATTCCATTAATGGCTGGCGTTGTGCCGCTAAAAATCGCCGAATGTCCGACGGCGGTAGCCGATGGCAAATAATTAATATAAGTGTTTTCACATTTAAAACCATCTTGTAGCAGGCGTTTAAATCCTCCCTCGCCAAAACGTTCATAGTAGCGGTAAAGGTAATCCCACCGCATTTGATCGACAACGATACCAACCACCAGTTTGGGACGTGAAACTTTTGATGGCGAAACTTTGTGGGCTTGTTGGGCAAAAAGGATTGCCGGGCAGAGCGCAAGGAAAATAATTAATGATATTTTTTTAATATTTTTCATAGTTATGGTGCCTATTAAGGGTCTAAAGGATCTGTTGAATCCATGAATAATGACGTTTGAACTGGTTGATATTCTATCATATTTGCCGATAGGCTTTTCAAATCGGTAAATGGTACATGTTGAATTTCGCTTTCACACCTGGTCACAAAATCGGGGTTTGAAATCCTGAAGGCTTGATTTTTATCCGTGCTGATTAATATCTTTTTTTCGACTGGAAAATTATAGCGGTAGAAAATGCGGTTACAGTTTCGAAGGTTAGTGGTCGTATGCCTTGCGTGAGGCTCCAAAATGATTGCTGATTCGGGAATATGAAATTCATTCATCAGCTCTTTTTTCATTTCATAGCCTTCATTATACTTTGTGCGGAAAGGATGAACATTTCCACCTGATACGATAATAAACGGCGCCAATTTTTTTTGATAATTTTCCACGGCAATCCGTAGTCGTTCGATTCCTGTTTTACTGAGTTTTTCTTCACCTTGAGGGCCATTGCCAGGCACTAATTGCGCAGCATATCGAAATTCAGACCAATTGGTTTTCGCGATTTCTGCTATTGCTTTTTTGTTTTCGCCAGTATTAAGTGGTTCGAAAAATCCCGGCTGATCGCATTTATTCAGCTTTAGCAAATACAAAGCGACTTTCAACGCAGGTTCAAAAAATAGTTGTTTAGGTTTTATTATTTCCGCAACTAACTCGGCCTTCAATGAACTGTGGAAACCAGAGGTAGAAACATCGATTGTTGGTGCGTCTATAGCTGTAAACCTGCCCTTAATGCCCAGTCCATAGGTGTTTAAAATACCATTTATACCTTCAAGGGCATCACCGAGTGATTTTTTAACGAAGGTGCTGTCCGCCTGATTTTCGTAAAGTATAAAATAACCAGATGCTTTCATTTCATTGAGAAGCGTTTGCTTAAAATGGTGATTGTTGTTTACAAGATTGGCGAGGGAGTTTTCTGCGAGACGTTTATCACTATCCGAAAACTTAATTGTTGCTATTAAATCTTCTGAAGATTTGTTTTGGCGAACGCTGCCTTTTAACTCGGTTAGCTTAGTCTGCTGCAACGATTCTCCGTTAGCATCATTAATCACTGTCGCTTTTAAATAACTTAACTTTTGCAATAACGTAAGCAGGTAGAAGTTTTTGTCCTGAATGAGATCGCCGCTTTGAACAAAGTGGTAATTAATTTTAAATGTCTGCGCAGTCGCTGAGCATACCACAAACAGCAATACAATAAATAATAATCTCCGTAACATGCCTGACTAAATGTTTTTGTTGCTATTGATGCAATTTTCTTTTTCTCAGATATTCCAGTATTTTCTGCGGTCTATCTGTCTGAATGATTGTTGCTCCATGTGCAATGATCCAATCCCAGCTATCCTTTTTATTATCTAGTTCAACGGCCAAATCATCATCATGGCCGCCATTTAACGACGCCCATAAAGAATTGATCCAAATTTTAGCGCCGGTTTTGCGAATAAAATTATTTTCCTGCAAGATTGCGGAAGTATCTTTGGTGAAGTTAATTTCAAATGCATACGGCTTCATGTGTGTAAGGTAATCCGTTATTACCTTTTTGGCATTCGGCTTATCTAAATCCACCACCGCCATATATATAATCTTGTTGATGAGTTCAGGGTATTTGTTTTTTAGACTGTCATAAGGCATTTCCGATTTGAAAATTGCTTGCTTAAGCGTACCTGTTTCCACAAGAATTGCATATGCTTCGCGATAGTAAGGGTAGCTTTTATCGAGGTTAACCTTGACAGCTTTTCCTTTCAATGCCAGCATAACCTCCTTTAATGTCGGAATAGAATTATACTCAGAAGAGCGGCCTAATCCATTTTTTAATCTGAATTTTTTCAACTCCGCCAAAGTGTAATCTTCAGGTTTGCCTTTACCGTCGGTTGTTCGGTTAATGGTAGCGTCGTGCATAACCACTACTTCACTGTCCTTGGTCATTTTCAAGTCAAGTTCAACTACATCGACACCCATCTTAGCAGCAGATAAAAACCCACGTACAGAGTTTTCCGGCTCATTGCGCCAGTCGCCACGGTGCGAAGTCACCATTATCTTATTTTGCGCAATATCTAATTGCGCAAAACCTACCAGCAGTAAAACTGCTGGTAGTGAAAGCTTAAATATTTTCATATTTTTTAGTTATAGCCAGGATTTTGAGGAAATAAGGTTGGATTATTTATCAACTGAATCTGTGCAATTGGAATTGGATAAATGAATTGATATTGCTGTATGGTTAATTTAACAAGCCCTACGTTTGCCATTGCCTGAATTGCTGTATTTGTCCTAATCAGGTCAAACCAGCGCTGAAGTTCAAACGGAAACTCCAATCTGCGCTCTTGTAAAATCGCGGTTCTGAAAGTCGCTTGGTCAGGTAATTGTGCTGGCGTGAAACTGGCAGCTTTCGCCCTTGTCCGTACCATGTTTAAATAAACGAAGTTGTCACTGGTAGGATCGTTACTGTAAGCCATTTCGTTCAGCGCTTCTGCATACATTAACATTACATCGGCATAACGCAATACAATGACGTCATATCCTAATGTTTTATTAGTCGGATCGAACGTGTCATAGTATTTTTTTATAGGCGAGTCGTTGGCATCCACAACCTGAGTATTCAATAGATCACGACGGGTATCGGTTGAAGAATAAGCGTTTAACAGGTTCGGATCAATAATAGGTTTGTTGAAATAATAAAATTGCGCATGGCCCTGGCCGACGATAGTTTTATCATAATGAACTGCGAAAATAATTTCCGCATTCAACTTACTAGCGACATTAAATACATCAGCCACATTCGGAAGTAATGTATAGCCATAAGGATTTGTAGTTGTCGGCAATAACGTTTTTAAAGTTGTAGCTGCCTGACCCCATTTTTGCTCGGTTAAATACACTTTACCAAGTAATGCGATAGCGGCACCTGAGGTCGCGCGTCCGGCGTTTGTTTTGCTGTAGGTAGCTGGCAATAAACTTGCAGCAGTAGTAAGATCACTTTCAATAGAAGAATATACAGCACTTGTTGAACTGCGTCCAACTGTTAGTGATGCCGCCGTTGAAATAGGTGACAGAACCACAGGTACTCCACCCCAAAAACGAACAGCATTGAAATAAGCTAAAGCTCTTAAAAATAGAGCTTCACCTTTGTATTGGTTTTTTAAGTTAGCATCGGTAACCACATCGATATTGGCAATTACCTGGTTACAATTGAATATATCATTGTAGATACAGTTGTAAGCGTTATTAACTGCCGCATTATCACTGCCTGCAATAAAGCGGTCAATGTTATAGTCTCTTCCTGCATTACCTCCCGGGTTATCATCTTCAACGTTATCCGCCCGCGCCTCCATCATAGTGATGAAATTGTCAGCGTACATTGAAGTAGTCTGCAAATTTGCATAGCATGCTGTTACAGCATTACCTATATCGGAAGTGTTTTTATAAAAATTAGCGCTGCTTGCCTGCGATGTCGGCGCAAGCGTTAAAAAGCTCTTTTTGCATCCGCACAATGCAACAAGTAATGCAATTAATAATATCTTTTTCATAATAGAAATGATTAAAATTTAAGATTCATACCGAGTACGATAGATCGGGTCAACGGATAAGTTCCATAATCTACACCTGGTTCAAGGGGATTGGTTTCCAGACTTACTTCAGGATTGTAACCGGTATATTTCGTCCAGGTTACGAGATCTGTGCCCGTAGCAAAAATGCGAAAACTTGAAATTCCCCATTTTTTCAGTAGCTTACTTGGAACAGTTGCTCCCAATGTGACATCTCTCAAACGAAGATAAGACCCACTTTCAATGTCCCTGCTGGAAATAGTCGCGTTTAAACCTGTTTCAGTCCTATTAGACGTAGGTAAAACACCATTACCAGGCTGAGATGGCGAAACAAATCTGTTAACCCAATCCACTTCCTGGTTGAAATTACCTTCACCTGCGTTAATGTATCTTTGCTGTATATCTGCTATTTGATTTCCGTAAACGCCTTGAAAGGAAAGGTTCAGGTCAAACATACCATAGGTAAACCTGTTAGAAAAACCATACGTGAATTTTGGCTGGTAATTGCCGGTAATGGCCCGGTCATTTGTAGGGTCAATTACTCCATCACCGTTTTGGTCAACATATTTCAAATCACCAACTTTAGCTCCTGGCACAGTTGGTTTTTGAGTTAATTGACTGGCATTTTGATAAACTCCGTTGGTTACCAACGTATAATAGTTCCCAATAGGCTTTCCTACTTCGGTGATAAAATATATCACACTTTCTGCCTGCGTGATAATCGATTGTGGGCCGCCAAGACTTAATACCTTATTGCGGTTAAAGGATATATTCGCATCGGTAGAAATCTTCAGCTTTCCGATATTATTTTCTCCACTCAAACTAAACTCTAAACCTTGGTTATTCACTTTGCCAATATTTTCAATATTGGTTGTGAAGCCTGAACTGGATGGTACCGGGACGTTCAATAATAAGTTTGAAGTGTTATTTGTGTATGCATCGACTGTTAAGTGTAGTCTTTCTTTAAAAATACCGATATCAGTACCAATGTTGAATGCAGAAGTCTTTTCCCATCCCAAATTTGGGTTGCCTGCTGTCGATTGCGCTAAACCGTTAGATAGTGCGGATGAGCCGGGTGCGCCAAACACGTAGTTCGTCGCTGAGAGCAAAGGCAAATAAGCATAATTGCCGATTTGAAAGTTACCAGTTACGCCGTAGCTTCCACGGAGCTTAAACGAGCTTGCTATGTTTTGATTTTTGAAAAAATCTTCCTGGTCAACATTCCACCCTATAGAACCTGAAGGAAAGGTGCCATACTTGGTGCTTGGGCCAAATCGTGACGAACCATCAGTTCGCACTGCAACCGACGCTAAATATTTGTCTTTGTAGCTATATTGAACACGGGCTAAGGCGGAAATTAATGACCACTGGCCCGAGGCCGCTGAAAAAGCGGAGATCGCAGTAGCGCCTTGAAGCGTTTGCACCAAATCATTCGGATAGCCAGTTCCAGTAATACTTGAAGATGCCTGGTTTTCTTTTTGTTCACTAACGGCAGCTATTGCACTAATGGAATTGTCACCGAAATGCTTATTATAGGAAAGTGTATTTTCCGCCACCCAATTCGTTAAATAATAGTTTCGGTAATTACCAGTCGGATTGGATGTAGGTGTTGAAGGCGAAACAGTAGGCAAGGTCGATGGCCTATAAGCATTCCTGTTAAAATTCTCAATATCAGCTCCAAATGAAATCTTGTCGGTTAAATCCGGTGTAATGTCATAAGATGCGAAAATATTGCCCAACATTTTGTTTTCATCCGTAACGTCTGTTTTTAACGTTGCCAATGCTACAGGGTTGATGATTTGACCCTGCCCATATTGCCAGTTGTATTGGTTGTAGTTAAATGTGCCATTAGGATTGTAAATTGGAAAGAATGGTGAATAGGCTAATGCCCCGGCAACGACGTCCTCATTACTGGAAGCACGACCCTCAGTTGGTTGAAACTGGTACACCTGGTAACTATAATCGATAGAAGTACCTATTTTCAGTTTACCAAATCCACCGTCCAAATTTACCCTTGTATCGTACCTTTTATAGCCACTATTAATAACTATACCGTCCTGATCCAGGTAATTTCCGGATACGTAATATTTAATGCGATCGGCACCACCTGAGATGGATAGTGTTTGACTTTCGGTTGGTGCGGTTCTGAATATTGCATTCTGCCAATTCGTATTTGTTAAGCCTGGAGTACCGGCTAAATAAGGTGCAATATCAGGTATTGTTTCCCAGGTTTGCGCAGTATTTCCAGCTGCAACACCTAAATTTTGTAATCGCGTCGCATTATTGTCGCTAATGCTTCCTGTCACACCTCTTTGTTTCAAAAGATCCAAATAATTATTGTTGTGCGCGTCATTCAATAAACTGGCATATTGATATGCGTTCATCATTTGTATTTCCTTTGTGGTACGCTGCTCTCCCCAATATGCATTGTAGCTTATAACTGGTTTGCCAACTTTACCTCTTTTGGTAGTGATGATAACCACGCCATTTGAACCTCTTGAACCGTAGATAGCAGCTGCCGACGCATCTTTCAATACGTCAACACTTTCAATATCTTCTACATTCAAAGAGTTAAGTGAGTTTATCGCTATGCCGGGTCCGTTCTCGTCATTGTCAGATAAGGGAACACCGTCCACAACATATAATGGACTCGATCCGGCGGTGATGGTAGATTTACCCCTGATCGCAATCGAGATTCCTGCGCCAGGTGCACCATCAGGTTGTAATACCTGTACACCAGCTAATTTGCCTGTCATCGCTTTATCTAATCCGGTTGAAGGGAAATTATTGATGTCGTCTGCCCTTAGCGAACTAATAGCAGTAGTAACGTCCTTTTTCAATTGTGTGCCGTAGCCAACAACTACAACTTCGCTTAGGCTACTGTTCTGACTTTTTAATGTGACATTAATCTCGGTTTTATTTCCAACAGTCACTGTTTGTGGTTCGTAACCAATAAATGAGAAAATTAATACAGCTTTGCCATCGGGTACTACTATTCGATAGGTTCCATCTTCGTTGGTCGCTACCGCAACTTGTGAATCTTGAATTTTAACAGTAACACCGGGCAGTGGTTTATTTTGTTCATCATAAACACGCCCGGTAATCGGGAAGTCTTTCGCAACCACCTGAGTTGGTGTGCTTGCGGGCGACTGGCTCTTAAACTTTATGACAACAAGCTTGGCGTCGATAGTATAAGTCAACGGCTCGTTTTTTAAACACACATCAAGCGCAGTTTGAATTGTCGCCTCTTTGATGTTAACTGTAACAGGCTTTAGCCGGTTAATCAGGCTGGCGTCGAAAACAATGTCATAGCCACTTTGCTTGCTAATATCATCAATTACTACACTTAATGGCGAGTTAATTTTGTTGATGGTAATGTTTTGAGCGAAGGTGTTAGCGCTGACATGAAGGATACCTATTAGTATCAAAAATGCTGTAATTTTCATAACGCGCAGAAATTTAGGAATGTAGGTTTGCCTACAAAAATTTGTTGTACAAATTTTCATACATTTGAATGTTTGGGTTAGTGATTCATTAAATGGTCGTACTTTTTACTGGAGGGAGCTACCTGAACATTGAGCCGGAGGTGTTTGCAGCACTTTCGGCTTCTTTATTTCAGTCTCCGGGATACCCTAAGGTGAGCGTTGACGTAAATTTCTTTTCATGTTTTTTAATTTTTATTTATTGGTTTAAAATCTGAACATTTACTCCGTTACGTGTACATCGTGACCTTCGATCTTGAATTTAACTGCACCAGTTTGTTCAAATGCTTTTAGTAATTTGTTAATGTCGTTAGTGTTGGAAAATCTACCACCTAAGAGCACATTTTTAGGATTGTAATCATAAATAACCTTGATATTGTACCAGCGTGAGAGTTGACGCATAGCGTTGTGTAATTCCAAGCTGTGAAATATAAACTTGTTATTAATCCACGCCGTCTCAGCTTCACTGTCCGCATCTTGCAGTACAATAGATTGGGAGGTAACTAAACTATGTTGCCCCGGCACAAGAATCTTATCAATTCCATTTGCGCTGACCTTAGCAGATCCTCGCACGAGTGTCGTTTTTATATTAGGCTCATCCCCATAACTATTAATATTGAATGCTGTACCAATATCTTCAACGATTTGATTGCCGGCCTTAACGGTGAAAGGATTACTGGCATTATGCACAACTTCAAAGTAAGCTTCACCGATGATTTCGACCTCGCGTTTGTTGCCGTTAAAAGCCGTTGGAAATTTTATAGATGATTTTGAATTTAACCACACCTTTGTTCCATCTGCCAAGACCAAAGGATATGGAGATGCTTCACCTACCGCAGTTGACATCGTATTATAGGTTATTGCAGCAGCTTCACCACTCTGTGAATAAACTACTTCCTTCGCACCGGTTACATTGATTTTAGTATTACCTTGCTGGGCAAGTGTACCCGAAAGTCCTTTTGATAAAATTATCTTTTGACCATTTGCAAGGGTAAGTGTAGCCTGATTGTGGCCAGGGATAATTCCTTTTGACTGCACTACTGCAGTTTGTTGGACAATTGTTCTATTATGAAGCAGGAAGTAAGCACCTGTTGAAATTACAAAAAGGACCGCTGCTGCAGCCGCGATGCGCGGCCATAGTGATTTGACTTTCGCCTGAACGTAAATCGCCTGTTTATTTTCTTCGGTGATACCTGCAACTTCGCTTATGGCTTCGGTTAGATATTTATCAAGTTTACCCTCATTAGCTAAACTGATAAATACCTCTAACTCTTTATTGGTTGCAGTACCGTCGGTATATCGCCTTACAAGCAATCGGTAGTATTCCTCTTCTTCCATTATACTGGTTTACAATGGAGAAGACGACTCTCACATGGGGGTAGGGCACGAAAATTGAAAATAAATTTTTAACGGATAAAAAAGATAGCTATAACAGTAGCCAGCGCCACCCCAAGTTCCGCTTCAACGGATGTTTTTAGAACCTTCATGGAAAAGATCATGTGCTTTTTCACCGCGCTCTTTGAAATGCCCAATTCTTGTGCGACTTCTTCATAGGTGTGGCCTTTCTTGCGGCACAATTCAAAAATGTCGCGGCTTCGTGCCGGTAATTTAGCCAGTTCTTTATCCAGAAATTGTGTGTAGTCAGCATCTAATAGGCACTCATCTGTGGTTGTTCTCTGAACTTCAAAATTCCTCACAATTTCCCCCATGGCTTTTTCTGAACGCAGGGCTGCCTTTAAACTATCAAGCGTGTGGTTTCTTGCACTCGTTAATAGGAAAGCTTTAAAGCTAAGGACGTGGCTTAACTGCTGCCGGTTGTTCCAAAGCTTGATGAAAAGTTCTTGGGTAAGATCATCTGCTAACGATGTGGAACGAACGAACTTGTAAATAATTTGGTAGACTGTCCGATTATACCTTTCATATAGAATAGCAAATGCGTCATCACTACCCGCAATAAATTCGGGCAACAATTCTTCATCGGAAAGTCTGCTAAGCGGGTTCACTTATGGGTTATAATTAAACGAAATTAATAAATAATATCGCCAAACCTACAAACCTATTATGAACTAAATGTTAAGATTATTTATTCTTAACTTACGATTCACCGGTAGTTTACAGTTAAAATATGTATTTATAGATAGTCGCAATCGATTGGATTTTTATAAAAATTATTTTAAAAAATCGATCGTTGTTCATTTTGGACACTATTTATATATGTATGGAAAACATATTTATACTTCAAACGGTGAATTTGACGACCGTAGAAGATTGCTCCAGTTGGGGCAGTTGACCTATTAGTCGAATATTTTATTTGGTTGCTGACCCGTTTAAACAACGGTGGCAGAATAATCCTGAAACGATTCCCTGAAAATAGTTTGCCGGTGAACTGTAGAATCATAACTAACCGAAGCCAGTTTAAGAATTGGGTTGAACCCTTTTTGAAACGGATGTAGTTTTTACGCCACCACTGTCGCATTTAGTGGTGGCTTTTTTTAAGATGTTGTGATTTTAGCCTTTTGAGTGTTAAAATGGCTCGGGTCGCCAACCATTCGATCCATAAAATCGTCAAATGATCTTTTTAGGATGAGGTTCTTAGTACCGTGCTTTTTTTCCCACAAACCTATAAAAGCGTAAAAGCGCTCATCAGTGTGGTCGATTTTATCCCGAATCATTTTAACAATATCCAGATTATGCCCTATTACCACACCCATAACGTCAAGGTCTGAAATACAAGCCAATTGCAAATCATTTGCGTCTGAACCATATTCTTCTTGGATTAAAGGTAACAATAAGGTGTTCAAAACAAATACATCATCATAACCAACGATCACTTTGATAACGCGCTTAACCTTCTTATGGTTACAGTGGTAATTCGCAGAGCCAGGATGCTTTAGCTTAATAACATTGATAGCCAGTATGTTACGAATAAATTCAACTTTACCTAAGAAACAGAACAGTAGTTGGCAACGCGGTTCTGTTCTTTTCAGTTAAATGAAGCCCTGAACTCCAAAGGAGATTGGTTCATTTTTACCTTAAATAATCTGCTGAATGATTGGGAATGTTCAAAACCCAACTGATATGCAATTTCACTAATGGATAAATTGGTAGTAGATAGTTTTTCTTTCGCTTTTTCAATGAGCTTATCGTGGAGATGCTGCTGCGCGTTTTGCCCGGTTAAAGTTCGCAATAAACCACTTAAATACTTTGGTGAAACATTTAATTGTTCTGCAGTGTATTGAACCGTCGGCAAACCTTTGGTAATCAAATCATCATTATCAAAGTAATTTGTAAGCAGCTCTTCTAAACGTTGTAAAATTTGATGATTGCTTTTTTCCCGTGTGATGAATTGACGATTATAAAACCTGTCAGCATAACTCAGTAAATTTTCAAGATGTGTAATCATGATGCTTTTGCTGAATTTGTCAATATTGGAATGATATTCCTGTTTAATATTGTCTACAATATTATTGACTATAGTTTCTTCCTTTTCTGAAAGGAATAAAGCTTCATTTATCGAATAATCAAAAAAATCATATTGCTTAATTGTCTTGGCTAAAGATGTATTCCAAAGAAAATCCGGGTGAATAAGCAATACATAACCCGAACGTTCTGTGGGTGGATTTCCGCCGGGTTCAACACCAAAAACCTGATTGGGAGATAAAAAAAACATCACGCCTTCTTCGCAATCATATTGCTGCTGTCCGTACTTAAATTTAAACCCTGGTGCGTGTTTAAGCGAAATTGAATAAAGATCAGATACTACGTTAACTGGTTCTTCCAGCACTAACTGCTTCATCCCATTAAAATTCACTACGCTGATCAGCGGATGTTCAGGTTTAGGTAATCCCGCTAAGCGATGATACTCACTGACGGATTTAATTTTGTATAATGGTGTATTTGTCATATACAAAGCAGTTATTTTTGATGATACAATTTTGCAAATTCTTTTGCGAAATCTTTAAGCTTTGTTTTGCCTAGTGTTGGACGATGTTTGAAATAATCTTCGTTAACTATTTCACGATTTTTGTTCATTTCCACAAAAGATGCAGCAATGCTAGGGCTCATTCCCTGCTTCACCATGGCGTTTTGCAGTTGTTTATCCGAAATTACCCCCCATTTTAAATATGGTTTACCAACAGCTTCTCCCAAAATCTTGGCGATTTCATTTGGCGAAAGTTCCTCGCTTGCTATGTAACGAACTTTTCTCTGCATAAAAGGCAATTCCATTTCTTCAGCAATAGCGGCCGCAATATCTACAGGAGAAACCCAAGGATTTTTTTCGTCCCCGCCAAGATTAGACAATATAACACCTCTTTTTCCGCTCAATAAACCTGAGATGCCGTAATTGCTAAGCGCTAAGATGAACCCCAAAAAGCCTTTGCCCTTAATTAAATCCACATAGGCATTTAAATTTTGATAAAAACCGACGGGGCGCATAAATTTAATGATGACATCGCCCGGCAATGATTGTAGAATTTGTTCTGCATAGTAATGGAACAAAAGTGTACCGTTTCCTTTGTCGGTATGGGCGCCGATACTGCTGAGATGAACTACTTTTTTTACCCCTGACTTTAAAATGGCTTCCTTATAGTTATTTACAATTTGCTTAATGCCATTTATTAAATCTGTTAAGGTAAAATTTGGGTCTTGCATAATTTTGGGATCGCCCGTTTCCATACAATAAACCAGATCTGCTCCTGCAAAAGCTTTTACTAAAAAAGCAGCATCCAACATGTTGCCGATTGCAGCTTTTGCACCAATGGATTCGATCTCTTTTTGTCGCTCGGCTTTGCTGCTGATAACTGTTACCGAATGCCCTTTTGCGACTAACTCTAAGGCGAGCGGTTTGCTGATGTTTCCTAAAGAACCTGTTAATACAATTTTCATTATGATATGCCTTTAAATTATAAATCAAATTTGCTCAACAAATCAACAACTGGTGTAACCAAAATGCCTATTGTTGTAACCTTTTTGCTTGCAGGACGATAGCTAATCTTTATTTTGTGATAAAATGTATTATAAGTTGGTCATTAGATTTCCTGAAGGAAATTGCCATTCAGGCGCTCGAATATGTTATCCTTCTGCGCCATATATTCCGCCATATAGTCGCGCTTGCCATGAGCTATAAGTGCATCTTCACTGATCCATTCCTCCCAAAGGACGAATAATTGAGGCTCATGTTGATCCTGGTAGACACGGAATTCCACGCAATCCGGATTTGCGCGGATTGGTGCGATGATTTTCAATAACGCCGCTTTGGCGTGTTCAATCTGGTCTAACCTGGCGTGACCATTAATAATGATACGTATTGACATAAAATTTCCTTAAGTGTTTTTTGATTCAGTTTTATCCGCCATCATTGCGGCGCGGACCCGGAATCTGCCCGGAGTAAGTTCGCCTGCAGTACGTGCTTGTTTAAGCGCTGTTGACCACCAGGCTACATCATCAAGTAATACATCAAGGCATACCCGGGTAAAAGAGCTTTTCGGTTGGCCCGCTTCATCAAATGCTTCTCCTACAAATGGGATAATTACCGTGTTGCGCAAAGGCACCGCCTCGGCTTCTACTGCTATTTGTGCGAGGTGCTCAACCGCCCGGATGCCGCCACCGATCCCGGCACTGTAACCCACTATTGCAATCGGCTTGTTGCGAAACCCGTTGGAGGCCCAAACTGAATCGAATGCGTTTTTTAAAACACCCGTTATGCTGTGATTATACTCCGGCGTTACAAAAATATAGGCATCACCCTCTTTAATCTTCTTATTCCAGGCCTTTAAAATCGGGGCAGAATAACTCGGATCGTTGATATCACCGATGGTACCGAAATGCTCAGAGAAGAAGGGGAGCGGCCAGTCAACTAGATCCAACACCTCAACCTCGAGCCCACTTTGGGCTGTTGCTGTCTTTGTGATCCATGGATGCACCAGGTCGGCCGATCTGGTTGGGCGGGTACTTCCTATAATAATTTGCAGTTTAGATAAGTGAACTTCACCTGCATTATCGGCGACATGCTTGTTTTCTGACGACATTTCCGTTTGCTTTTTTCTCAACAACAAAATTATAGCTATATTTAGGTTAAAAATAGCCGCAATCGCTCATAAAATCGTCGTAAATGAAAATATCAGCTACCGGATTCGGAGTGATGTCTTAACTGTTTCCAAAGTAGGTTATCAACTTGGGTTTACCAACCTGGGGCATTTCTCCCGGGTTTTTTAACAACATATGAG
>Ga0302315_10001700_pt1 | contig 21761 bp, 17 predicted proteins | sample III_Palsa_N3_1_FD_200532 | JGI IMG/M metagenome (GOLD analysis project Ga0302315, IMG submission 200532) | Peat permafrost microbial communities from Stordalen Mire near Abisko, Sweden - III_Palsa_N3_1 | ecosystem: Environmental > Terrestrial > Soil > Palsa > Peat permafrost | place: Sweden...
TATTAATATTAAAGCGACGGGGTTGCTTCGTCGTTCCTCCTCGCAATGACATGATTTGATATATTATCACGCTGAAAGCTGATCCCAATCAAAGCTGATCACCACATCATCAGTAACGGGGTGGCCGGTGCAGGTTAATGTCCACCCTTGCTCAAGGTCTGAATCGGTAAGCACATCATTCTTTACCAATTCAACCCTGCCGCTTTTGCACATGGCCGAGCAGGCAGAACAAATACCATTGCGACAGCTAAAGGGCAAAGGAATGCCATTTTGTAAGGCCGCCTGTAAAATGGATTGGTTTTCGCCCACCACCAGGTCGTAGGTTTCATTTTTAAAATCTATCCTGATCTTTTTGGGCGGGAAACTAAATAGGCCCACGGGTACGGCGATGGTTTCCAGTACAAAATTTTCCTTGCGGATCTGCTTTGGCTCAATACCCATGTACAATAGTGTAAGCCTTATCATGCGCATATAATCAAATGGGCCGCATAAGTAAAACTCAGCTTTAAGTAAGGCGTTTGGTATGTTTTGGGTTACGAGTTGTTCAACCTTGATATTATTAAGCCTGTTAGCAGTGCTGCTTAATAATATTATAATGTTTAGCCTTCCGGGATGATTAATGGCAAGCGCGTTCAATTCAGCATCAAACAACACCGACTTATCATCGCGGCTGCTATATATCAATGTAAACCGGCTTTTACCCGGCTTGCCCAGCGCATACTTAAGCTGCGAAAATATGGGCACTATACCGCTGCCTGCAGCAAAAAGGAATATGTCCTTATCAATGTGAAGATCTGTTAGTGTAAACTTTCCTGCTGGTTCCTCAGCGTTTAAAATATCACCGGGTTTAATTTTGGTGAGTAAAAATCGCGATATCTCGCCATTCTCTATCCGTTTTACGGTAATGGATAACAAAGCCTCGCCGGGTGATGAGCTAAGGGAATATGACCTGCGGATCTCTTCGTTGTGATGGTCAAACACCAGCGTAATAAATTGCCCGGCTTTGTAAATTATCTTTTTGCCGCTTACCTCGCTAAGCAAAAAGGTAGCCGTATCGGGCAGTTCCCATTTTATCGCTTCAACCCTTAACCTCAGCATTTTTAAGCGCTAAGTACTATTTTACCAAACTGCGAAGAGTTCTCCAGCTTCTTAACGGCCTTATCAGCATCAGCCAAGGGAAATACCTCGTCAATTACTGGTACAATCTTATGCTCATTCACCAAATCAAGCATCCCTTTAAAATCATCGGGACTACCCATCATGGTACCTAATATTTGTAATTGCCGCCAGAATATTTTACGGCCATTAAGCGCGGGGATATTACCTGCTGTGCCACCAAAAACAACTATGCGCCCACCCGGGTTGCAAATATCGGGCAGTTTGGCAAAGCCTTCGCCCAGGGCGCTATCAATGATCACGTCAAACCCACCCGATAGTTGCTTTAGCTGTTCGGCCCAATCCTGTGCTTTGTAGTTTACACCAGCGGCGGCGCCTAATTGCCTTGCCCGCTCGATCTTCTCGCCCGAGCCTGACGTTACAAATACCTGGCAACCCGCGGCTATAGCCAACTGCAATGCAAAGGTGCCGGTACCTCCGCCTACGCCTGTTACCAATACCTTATTGCCTTTTTTAGCCCTGCCTTTTGTAAATAATGCACGATAGGTAGTTAAAGCCGCCAGTGGAATAGCAGCAGCCTGCTCCCAATTTAAATGCGCAGGTTTTGCATGGAGATGCTGTGCCTGCACCTTCACATATTCTGCAAATGTACCATCAGCAGGTAAACCCAATATCTTAAAATCGTCCGACTGAAAATCAGGATCATCGCCCCAACCATAACCGGGATTGACAATTACCTCCTGATTAAGCCACTGCTTATCATCATCGCTGCCAACTTCGGCAACAATACCGGCACCATCAGAACCTAATATGGCCGGGTATTTAATACCTGCATATTTGCCAATGGTTATCCAATAGTCGCGGCGGTTTAATGCTGCGGCTTTTATCTTTACCAAAGCTTCGCCCGGCTGTAAGGTGGGCTTATCAACTTCTTTATATACTAATGGCTTATCGGCAGCCTCAAGAACTATTGCTTTCATAAAGCCCCCTCTAAATCTCCCCCGGAAGGGGAGACTTTGTTAATTTTTGTTGGTTTTTTTAAGCCCTCCCCTTCCGGGGGAGGGTTTGGGTGGGGGCTACTACGCTTTGCTATACAACTCAGCTACGTGGTTCCAGTTGATCACATTCCAAATAGCGGCAAGGTAATCAGGGCGGCGGTTCTGATATTTAAGATAATAAGCATGTTCCCAAACATCAATACCTAAAATAGGTGTGCCTTTTACTTCGGCAATATCCATTAAAGGGTTGTCCTGGTTAGGAGTTGAGGTAACTGCTAATTTTTTATCAGGCGTAACTATCAACCATGCCCAGCCCGATCCAAAACGGGTAGCGCCTGCTTCAGAAACTTTGGTTTTAAACTCATCAAATGAACCGAAAGTGCTTTTAATAGCATCGGCCAAAGCGCCTGTAGGTTCGCCACCGCCATTTGGCGAAAGTAACGTCCAGAACAGGGTGTGGTTATAATGCCCGCCGCCATTGTTACGCACAGCAGGTGGAAATTTCGAAATGTTTTTAATGATATCGTCAATGCTGCTATCAGCTTCAGGTTTGCCTTCCAACGCTTTGTTTAAATTGGTAACATAAGCCTGGTGGTGCTTGCCATGGTGAATTTCCATGGTCAATTTATCAATATGCGGTTCTAATGCATCGGTAGCGTAAGGTAACGCTGGTAGTGTAAATGCCATAATTGTAAGTTTTTAAGTTTTAAAGATAGTATTGCAACAAATATAATGTTTGAATTATGTTTTTTGTTCTAAATGAATGTCATTTATTGGGGTGGTTGATGGTTGATGGTTCATAGTTCATAATTTAAAAGAATATTAATGCCATCTTTCAGCGAAGCGATGAGAGAGGGCCGACCAGCGAAGCGTAGTCGGGGTGAGTAAAACGGAGCGCGTTTATTCATGCGAATCTTTTGGGCGTTCCCGCTGATAGAAGCGGGCGGGCTGTACGCTTATACTGCACAGGCCTTAGTCACGGGCCGGTATCCGCTTCCATCCCTAACGCAACCCACCACACGTGGCAAAGAGAGTAAAGACATTCATCTTATAGCGATATATTTCCTGAGACGAACTACCGTTTACTTTTAAAAAACGCCCTCACCAGTTCCGCGCATTCGTTTTCCATAATGCCACCGGTGATGATGGTTTTAGGGTGGGTTATTTTTTGATTTAACCTGCCAAAGCCCAGCTTAACGTCATAAGCCCCAAAAACTATCTTACCCAACTGAAACCAATAGGCCGCTCCGGCACACATCACACAGGGCTCAAGCGTTACATATAAGGTACATTCCTTTAAGTATTTGCCACCCATAAAGTTAGCGGCGGCGGTAAGGGCCTGCATTTCTGCATGGGCCGATACATCGGTTAAACGCTCGGTTAGGTTATGCCCGCGCCCAATGATCTGCCCTTTGCAAACCACTACCGCGCCAATAGGTATTTCCTTTTCGGCCAGGGCCAGTTTCGCTTCTTTGAGCGCCTCTTTCATAAAAAACTCATCGGGCGAAATTGCCGCGGGTTCATCACCAAAAGTTACATACCTCATTTGCGTTTAACGGCTTTTTTTAATTTAAAGGTTTTTTGTAAGTGTTTTTCTGTAGCCATGGTTGATAGTATGCCTATTCCCATCGCCCCACCAAATAGGATAACATAATCCACTATCTTTTGTATATTATAATTAACGTTGAAATATAACATAGCTATATATATTATAAACCCAACGACCAGCACAACAACACCTGCCCTTATCATATAAATAGCCGAAAAGCGGTTGCCTTCGTCCCACGTTTTTTGGCTGGTGCGGGCTGTAGGCGTTCGGTAGCCATACCACCTGTTAATATTTTTAGGAGGTAAAAACCGTTGCATTAAACCTATGATAATAAAAAGAAGGCCTATTAAATGGGGGCCAACCAATATGCTTGAATAATCCATTTTGCTATATTAATTTACTGCCGTTAGGCACGGGTTTGCTGATGCTTGCCAAAACTATATCGCCATTTTCATCGGCCATGCCTGTTATTAAAAACTCCGACATAAAGTTTGCTATTTGCTTTTTGGGGAAATTCACCACACCTATTATCTGTTTGCCCACCAATTCTTCTTTTGTATAATGTTTGGTGATCTGCGCGCTTGACCATTTGATGCCGAGTTCGCCAAAATCAACCTTGACCTTGTAGGCCGGTTTTCGCGCTTCGGGAAAGTCAGCCACTTCTAAAATGGTTCCGGCACGTAATTCAACTTTTTCAAAATCATGCCATGTGATGGTTTCCATAGGGCAAATATATGAAGCCCCCTCTAAACTGCGAAGCACTCATGAACACTTTTGAAAATAAACGATTGTGAATAATCTCCCCCTAAAGGGGGAGACTTTTATTTTTGTGGACTATATTTGTATAGCATGGAACCTGTTGCACAAACCCACCGTAAAATAATTCATATTGATATGGATGCGTTTTACGCGTCGGTTGAGCAGCGCGATAACCCCGAACTGCGTGGCCAGCCCCTGGTAGTAGGCGGCTCGCCCGAAGGACGCGGAGGTGTGGTTGCTACCGCGAGTTATGAGGCGCGGAAATTTGGCATCCGCTCGGCCATGTCATCAAAACAAGCTTTGCAGCTTTGTCCGCATGCTTTGTTTGTGCGCCCGCGCTTTGCCGCTTATAAAGAGGCATCGCAAAAGATCCGTGAGATATTCACCAGATATACCGACCTGATAGAACCTTTATCGCTGGATGAAGCTTACCTTGATGTTACAGAAGATAAGCTAAACATTGGCTCGGCCATTGAGATCGCGAAGCAAATAAAGCAAGCTATTAAGGATGAGTTGCAATTAACAGCCTCGGCGGGGATATCGATAAATAAGTTTGTGGCTAAAATAGCATCGGATATGAACAAGCCCGACGGCTTGAAATTTATAGGCCCCTCGGCCATTGAAGCATTTATGGAAAGCCTGCCTGTTGAAAAGTTTCACGGGGTTGGCAAGGTAACTGCCGAAAAAATGAAGAAAATGGGTTTGCATATCGGCGCCGACCTTAAAAATTTAAACGAGGATGAACTGGTAAAGCATTTTGGCAAGGTTGGGCGTTTCTACTACCGGATAGTGCGGGGAATTGATGAGCGGCAGGTACAACCACACCAGGAAACAAAATCGGTAAGCGCCGAGGATACTTTTGCCTATGACCTTACCCTTATTGAAGAAATGGAGGCAGAACTGGATAAAATAGCCCGCGTTGTAAGCGAACGCCTGCAGAAATACAATTTAAAGGGCCGTACCATCACCCTGAAAATAAAATACAGTAATTTTAAGCAAATTACCCGTAACAGATCATTCATAACACCGGTGTATGAGCTGGAGAGCATCAGCATTACCGTTAAACAATTATTAGCTGCCACCAACCCCGAAGACAAAAAGATCAGGCTGCTGGGCATCTCTCTTTCCAATTTCGGCGTGATTGAATTGCGCCAAAAAACTAAAAAAACAAGCGACCAGTTAAAGCTTTTCGATTTTTAATTTCTTTTTTATAACTGTTAACCAAACATTAATTGGCATACCCACGCCATTTCCATACAGTTGAATTATCTTTAAGAAAATAAATTTTATTTTGTGTTAAGTAACCACATCTTATTAGATAATTTTATAACTCCACATACTTATTAAAATATTTTAAAAAGTATTTGCATTTATGTATTTAATTTCATTAAGTTTGTTTTAACCAAATCATAATTTTAAATATTTGATGGAACTTAAAACTAAAACCGTTAAAAGTACCGACTTAAAGAACATGATAATTAAGCGCCTTTATTTTGATAAGGCCTTATCCTGTGCTGACATGAGTGAACTTTTCGATAAAAGTGTTCCATCGATATCCAAAGCCGTAAATGAATTAATTGAGGAAGGCTTTGTAATCGAGCAGGGCTATGCCCCATCAAGCGGCGGGCGCAGGCCTTTAATGTATGCCATTAAGCAGGAAGCCCTGTACATCCTCACCGTCGCCATGGATCAGCTTTCCACCCGCTTACAAATGGTTGACCTGCTTAACAATCCGGTTTCTGAACTGGTGATGACGGAGCTTAAATTATTAAACAACCCACACGCCCTATCAACACTTATTGATTATATTAATGATTATATAAGTTCAACAGGCATACCTAAAGATAAGATAGCCGGTATAGGTATTGGCATGCCGGGCTTTATTAACGCTATTGAAGGCATTAACTATACCCACCTTGATTCGGGAGGCCAAAGCTTAACCCAACTCATCACCCTAAAAACAGGGGTATCTACCTATATTGATAACGACTCCAGCCTTATTGCCCTTGCCGAACAAAAATTCGGGATAGCAAAAGCGCAAAAGGATGTGATGGTTATAAACCTGGGCTGGGGTATTGGCCTGGGCATGATAGTGAATGGCGAAATTTACCGTGGCCATAATGGGTTCGCGGGTGAGTTTAGCCATATACCATTATCAGAAGATGGCGCGCTTTGTACATGCGGCAAGCGTGGCTGCCTTGAGGCAGAAGCATCGATGCTGGTTGTTGCCGAAAAAGCGATAAAAGGCATTAAAAAAGGGCATATATCAAGCTTAAAGCATACTGATAAAGACCACTCGAAGCTGGTAGGCGATGCCATTATGGAAGCCGCCAACAACGGCGACCAGTTTGCTATTGAATTATTATCGGATGCAGGCTACAAAATTGGTAAAGCACTTGCCATTCTTATACACATTATGAACCCCGCAAGCATTGTTTTAAGCGGACGGGGCGCCATAGTGGGTAAAATTTTATTAGCACCCATACAACAAGCACTAAACAAATACTGTATACCACGCCTGGCCAGCAGCACCGAGCTTTTAATATCCGACCTGGGCTTTAGCGCCGAACTGATAGGCACCGCCGTATTAGTTATGGAAAATTTTGACAAAGAAATAAAAAACCAATTAATCACCATTAACCCAGCAACTATGGAAAAAATCACCAAAAACTAAACTCAAAAAACTCATTAACACTAAACTAATTCAAATCAAAATGAAAAAATTATTACCACTAATTTTATTATTGCCATGCGTTGCAATGGGGGCAAGTAGCCACCATAATGCCAACAGCAAGGTACTGATCACAAATACAGGCATAAGCCGTAATGTGACAAATGCAGGCCCCGTTTCGGGGGTTGTAAAAGACGAAACAGGCGCCGCTTTACCAGGCGTATCTGTATCTATTAAAGGAACACAAAAAGGAACACAAACAGATGGCAACGGTAAGTTTAAAATTGACGCGGCCCCTGGCGATGTTTTAGTGTTTAGCTATGTAGGCTACCTGAGAAAAGAAATAACCATAGGAAACGGAACCAACTTTGATGTAACCTTAGACCCTGATGCAAAAGGCCTTAATGAAGTAGTTGTAACTGCATTGGGTATCACAAAAACAGCAGCATCATTAAGTTACGATCAACAAACAGTTGGCGGCAAGGAGTTAGAAGTTGCCAAAGACCCAAGCTTTGTAAATAGTTTACAAGGTAAAATTTCGGGTTTGGTAATTACACAAAGCTCATCAGGCGCAGGCGGTTCAACCAAGGTTATATTACGTGGTAACAAATCCATATTCGGCAGCAGTAATGTATTGTATGTTGTGGATGGTATTCCTCTTAATTCATTAACCAGCGGCCAGCCAAGCGGTATATTTTCAGGCGCGGCTGATGGCGGCGATGGTATTTCAAACATCAACCCTGATGATATCGAAAGCATCAGCGTACTAAAGGGTGCATCTGCATCTGCCTTATACGGTAGCTCTGCTGCTAATGGTGTAGTTTTAATAACCACCAAAAAAGGCAAAGCAGGCAAAACAACTTTAACGTTTAACTCAAATACTTCTTTTGATAAAGCAACCTTGCTTCCAAAATTACAAACTGAGTATGGGCAGGGCAGCGGCGGCGTAAATGATGCCACTTCATTTGATTCATACGGCGCTAAGGAAACCGGCAGTGAGCCTAATGGCCAACCAACGGACTTTTTTGTTACCGGCAAAACGCTGATCAACTCCTTTACCTTAAGTACAGGTACTGAAAAAAGCCAAACCTTTTTATCATATGCTAATACAGACGCGACAGGTATAGAACCAAACAACAAATTCGTCCGTAATAATATCACTATAAGCAATACCAGTAAAATGCTTAATGATAAATTGACTTTGGATCTGAGCGCGAGCTATATTTCACAAGACAGAAGAGATGCACCTACTTCAGGTTCATATTTTAACCCTATCACAAGTGTTGACTTGTTTCCAAGAGGTATGGATTTCGACCAATATAAAACTTACGAAAAGTTTGATCCAACCCGTAACATCAACATCGATAACTGGTTTCAACCTGTAAACAGTAATGCGGATTATTTTGAAAATCCTTATTATATACAATATCGTAACCCTACAGACCAGGGCCTGAACCGTTTTTTAGGATCAGTAACAGCGAAATATGATATTAATAGCTGGATGAATATCCAGGGCCGTGTAAAAGTTGATGCTGCTAATCAAACTTACAGCCAGGATCTTTATGCAGGTACCAATACACTTTTTGCCAGTTCAACCGGTCACTACACTTACCAAACAAGCGGTAACGACCAGGTTTACAGCGATTTATTGTTAAACGTTAATAAGGATGTATCGCGTGATTTTAACATCAATGGTACTTTAGGCGCCAGTATCCAAGATAATCAATACAGTTCACTTGGTTTAAACGGTAACTTAGGTATCATCCCAAGTTATTTTAACGAGTCGAACGTTATCCTTACTGCAGGAAGTCCGTTTAATCAAACTAATAAAACTGAAAATCAATCGCAATCACTTTTTGCAAGTGTTGATTTTGGTTACAAAAAGTTCTTATTCCTTGATATCACCGGCCGTAACGACTGGGATTCAGCCCTTGCGTTTACTACACAAAATTCATTCTTTTACCCATCAATAGGTTTAAGTGATGTTTTGAGCAGTATGTTTAAAATGCCTGATTTTATCAGCTTTAGTAAGGTACGCCTTTCTTATACCGATGTAGGTAACAGTATCCCAACCTTTATAAGTACCAACCCTTCACAATACACCCTGAACGGTAGTGGTTTCCTTAACTTAAACCTTGTTGAGCCCTTTGGAGATTTAAAGCCTGAAAAGACTCACTCATTTGAAATAGGTACTGAATGGCGTTTCGATAACGATCATATAACTTTCGACGCGACCTACTACCATACAAACAGCTACAACCAGTTGTTTAATCCACAGGAATCAGTAGCAGGTGGTTACAGCAGCTATTATGTAAATGGTGGTAATGTGCAAAACACAGGTTTTGAAGGCAGTTTAGGTTACAATGGTAAAATAGTTGATGGTTTACAATGGAGCACCAACTTTACCTTCTCATTAAACAAAAACAAGATCATAGCATTATACACCGACAATTCAACAGGTGTATCAACACCAATAACCCGGTTTGTATTCCCAAATGCATTTGACAGCTATTCGCTTGAAGCAAGGGTAGGAAAACCATTCGGCGAAATTTATGCTGCTGATTTTGTAAGAGATGCCAGCGGAAACATTGTGGTAACCGGAGCAGGAACTGCTGCAAGCCCATATCTGCCAAGCATTGAAAGCGACCCTACCAAATTTAAAGATGTAGGTAATTCAAACCCTAATTTCCTTTTAGGCTGGAGCAATACTTTTAAATTAAGTAACTTCGATCTTGCATTCACCATTGATGGCCGTTTTGGCGGCGATGTAGTTGATATGACAGGTGCTTATTTAGATTCTTACGGTACATCTGAAGCCTCTGCACAATTAAGAGATGCCGGCGGTATTACCATCAGCGGAAAACAGATCAGCGCACAAAGCTATTATCAAACTATAGGATCACGCCAGGGCGCACTTGCTGAATTTGCTTACAGTGCAACCAATGTACGTTTACGTGAAGCATCATTTGGCTATACTATTCCAGGCACCGTATTCAATAACAAAATAAGCAGTATCCGCTTAGCGCTTACAGGCCGTAACTTGTTCTTCTTTTACCTGAAGGCACCGTTTGACCCTGAAACAGTTTTAGCAACTGATAACACCTTGCAAGGCCTGAGCTTATTTGGACAACCAAGTGTTAGGACTATAGGATTTAACTTATCAGCCAAATTTTAATAACGAATATTAATATTAGCAAAACATGAAAACGATATTTAAAAAAAGCAGGCTATTACTAACAGGCGCATTAGGCCTTTTGGTAATAAGTTCATGCACAAAGGATTTTAAAGGGCTAAACACCGACCCCAGCAAGGTAACGCAGGCACAGGCCGCAGGTGATTTTCAATACATTGGTGGATTTTTTCCGGATATGCAGGAAAATGTGTTCAGTACCATCGATTATGTATACCAGTTACAACAAAACTTAAATGCCGACGTGTATTCTGGTTTCATGATGTCTGCCGATCCATTCGGCGGGCCGAACAATACAAATTATTTCATGAAGGAAAACTGGAATACTACCACATTCGATCAGGGCTTTAACAGCGTTATGAAAGATTGGTACCAGATAAAACAAAAAGCAAGGCCTCAGGATCAGCATTTTGTTGCCATGGCGCTGATTCTAAAAGTAGAAGGTATGCACCGTGTAGCAGATGTTTACGGCCCGCTTCCTTACTCAAAATACAGCACTGTTGCGTTTAACACACCTTATGATAGCCAACAAGCTATTTACACACAATTTTTTAATGAGTTGGATACTGCAATAAATGTATTAACAGCTTATGTAAAAGCTAACCCGGGTGCAACACCTTTTGCACCGTATGATTTTGAATATGGTGGCGATTACAAACAATGGTTAAAATTTGCTAACACCTTAAGATTAAGGTTAGCTATGCGCATTGTTTATGCCGACCCTGCCACTGCAAAATTACAGGCAGAAAAAGCGGTTGCCGACCCTAACGGATTATTATCTGCAGTTGCTGATGATGCCAAGTTAAACATGGTTAATGGACTGTCGTACCAAAACCCATTATGGAACATCACCAATGCCTATGGCGATATTAGCATGGGTGCGGTTGCGGAATCTATATTATCGGGTTATAGCGACCCAAGAGAGCCTAATTATTACCTGCCATCAACAGCAGTAGCAGGAGTAGAAAAAGGTATACGTATGGGTGCAGACAATGCAACTTTTAATTATGCAAGCTATTCATTAATAAATGATGTTGCCAGTACACCAATAAATATCATGTTTGCCTCAGAAAGCTATTTTTTAAGAGCTGAAGGCGCTTTACGCGGATGGAACATGGGTGGCGGTACCGCACAATCATTTTATGAAGCAGGTATAACACTATCTTTCCAGGAAAGAGGTGTAGCTATGCCATCTGGTTATCTTACCAATGCAACTGCTACAGCAGCTGCGTATGTTGATACAAAAAATCCAGCTAACAATATAGCTGCCGGTTCGCCATACCTTAACAATATAACCATTGCCTGGAATGGCGGCGATACATTTGAGCATAACCTGCAAAGGATCATCACTCAAAAATGGATCGCTATATTTCCTGACGGTGAAGAGGCTTGGTCTGATTACAGGCGTACAGGTTATCCGGTACAATTCCCTGTAGTGGTAAATAATAGCGGTGGTACCATACCTACAATACCAGGTATACGCCGTTTACCTTTCCCTCAGGATGAAGTACAAACTAACCCTATTGGTGTAGCCCAGGGTACTGCCGAACTTGGCGGCCCCGATAATGGCGGCACCAGGTTATGGTGGGATAAAAACCCTAATCACTAATAATATAATTTCCGATACTTTTTAAAATTTTTTAAAAAGTATCGGAAATTTAGAATATATTTTCATAAGTTTGTTCTAAATAATATAATGAATTGTATATTAATAATCATTGCTATAGTAAATCCTGCAAACCTGGCTGCTCATTATACTGTACCCGGCGGGGAATTATTGAGTGGAAGGGTTTATACGGATTCAAAATAAATGGTTGATTAGGTTGCTTAAATCCTCGCTTCGGCGGGGGTTTTTTTTGACCGAAACTTGCAGAACAACCGTTTGCGCAGTGATAAAGGCTAATTCTAACTAATTATTTTATTAATTGCCTTTACCTTTGCATAACATATATCTTAAACATATGGCCCGATTAAATCTATTGGAAGAGACACGGTACGAGAAGCTACCGGTAAGTGTGTACAAAAGTCAGCATGAAGCATCGCTGGCAGTAGCCGGGCGTATAGCCTCGCTCATCAGAAAGAAAACCGAAAAAGGCGAAAAAGCCGTGTTAGGCCTGGCTACAGGTGTGACCCCCATTGCAGTTTACGCCGAACTGGTACGCCTGCATAAGCAAGATGGGTTAAGCTTTGCCAATGTGATCACCTTTAACCTTGATGAGTACTACCCTATGCAGCCTACCGCTGCACAAAGCTATGTTACCTTTATGAATGAACATTTGTTCAATCATATTGATATCGACAAAAAGAATATACACATTCCCAATGGCACTTTAAGCCAGGATGAGGTTGCCGTTTTTTGTTTAAACTATGAAAAACAAATAACAGCACTCGGCGGCCTCGATATGCAGATATTGGGTATAGGCCGTACGGGCCACATCGGTTTTAATGAGCCGGGATCGGCACCAAACTCGGGCACACGCCTGGTAACATTGGATGACCTGACCCGTAATGATGCTTCCCGCGATTTCGGCGGTAAACAAAACGTACCTACCAAAGCCATTACTATGGGTATTGGCACCATATTTAAAGCACGCGAGATCATATTGATGGCATGGAGCCGTAAAAAAGCCCCCATCATTAAAAAAGCAGTTGAAGGCGAAATATCGGGCGATGTGCCTGCTACGTATCTGCAACTGTCAGACCATGTTGATTTTGTACTGGATGAAGCAGCCGCATCGGAACTTACCCGTTTTGATACACCATGGCTGGTAAAAGATTGTGTATGGGACAACATATTAAAAAAGAAAGCGGTTATCTGGTTAGCAGGCGCCGTAGAAAAACCCATACTAAAACTAACAGAAGAAGATTATAACAACCATGGCATGGCTCAGTTAGCCGTTGAGCAAGGCCCGGTTTACCATATAAACATTGATATTTTTAACCAGGTGCAGCATACCATTACCGGCTGGCCGGGAGGAAAGCCTGATGCAGATGATTCCCAACGGCCTGAACGTGCATTGCCTGCTCACAAGCGGTCGATCATTTTTTCGCCACATCCTGATGATGATGTAATATCTATGGGTGGTACTTTCATCCGTTTGGTTGACCAGGGGCATGATGTGCATGTAGCCTATCAAACATCGGGTAACACCGCCGTGTGGGACGATGATGTTTTGCGTTACATGGAATTTGCCATTGACTTTGACGGAAGCATAGGTGAAAACAATACGCACCTGAAGAATTTGTACAATGATATGCGCAAATTTATCGCCCAAAAACAACCCAACCAGATCGACACGCCCGAAATAAGGGATGTAAAAGGGTTTATACGCAAAAGCGAAGCCATATCCGGCGCGCGCTATGCGGGCTTAAAGGACGATCATATCCACTTTATGTCGCTACCATTTTATGAAACCGGTAAAACCAAAAAGAATACCGTAGGCGAAGCCGATATACAATTGACCATCGACCTATTGCAAAAAATAAAACCGCAGCAAATATTTGCCGCCGGTGATTTTGCCGATCCTCATGGTACGCACCTGGTGTGCTTCAATATTATACTGGCTGCCCTTAACCGCTTAAAGGCTACCGAAGATTGGGTAAATGATTGCTGGGTATGGATGTACCGCGGTGCCTGGTTCGAGTTTGAGACCTATGAGATAGAGATGGCGGTACCGCTTTCACCTGATGAAGTGATCCGCAAGCGTAATGCGATATTCAAACACCAATCGCAAAAGGACAGGCCGGTATTCCCGGGTGATGACGCACGCGAGTTTTGGGTACGCGCCGAAGACCGCAACCGCGAAACTGCCCAATGCTATGACCGCCTCGGCCTTGCCGAGTACGCGGCTATGGAAGCCTTTGTGAGGTATAAGTTTTAACCCCCCAGCCCCCTAAAGGGGGAGCAAATAGTCCGATACTAATAAAAGATCCCGGTAATAATTACCGGGATCTTTTACTTTATGTTAATCAAAAGCTCCCCCTTTAGGGGGCTGGGGGGCTAAATTTTACTATTTACTATGGCAATCACCTCTGCTTCCAAAGCAATTGCCTCTTTTTCCAGTTCTTCGCCTTGTTTGATAATATCTGCGGTATAGTTTTTATCCTTATAGCCTGATGCATTGATCTTCACATTCATAAAAGCGCCTAAAACGGCTGTGCGGGCACAAAGGGCTGCAACACCGGCATCAGTAACAGAATTTGGGTTGCCAGTTTCGGCCATGGCCTTTATAACTCCCAAACTGCCATAAGCTGCTTGCATCACCTTAAAAGGAATTTCAATAGCATATTTTGTGGCTTCCTGTATAGCTTTATCCCTTGCGGTTTTTTCTTCATCAGTTGATTTTGGCAGGCTAAAGCCTTCCATTATTTTATTAAAGGCAACGGTATCCAGGTCGACTAATCTTAATAATTCATCTTTATAGTGCTGACCTTTTTCAGCCCATTGGCTAAACTCTTCCCAGCGGTTGTCCCAGCCTTTTTTATGCGACGAAAGATTGGCTACCATAGTTGCCAGTGAAGCCCCCAAAGAGCCTACGTAAGCCGAGATAGAGCCACCGCCCGGTGCAGGGCTTTCGCTGGCTGTTTCATCGGCAAAAGCAGTTAAACTCATACTCACCAGCTTGGCTGATGCTTTGTCTTTCAATAAATATTCAATGATCCGTTCATCAGGGTTAAATGGGCCTAATTCATCCAAACCCATTGATTTTATGGCTATCCTGATCAATTCCTTCTCGCTCACCCCTGCCGAACGCTGCTGTTTTAGCAGAAAATATTTACCTGCATCCAGCATTGCTTTTAAGGGGATCAATCCAACCAATTCGCTGCCTGTTACCCGCATACCGCGCTCGGCAGCTTTGGTGCATACCTCGTCAAAAGCCTTGTGAACAGGTGTTACCTCGATATTGGTAAGGTTCATGGATATTTGGGCAATGCCATATTCCTCAATGTACCAGCCGATGGCTTTTACAGCTTTTAATGAGCCGGGGATTGATTTTGGCTTGCCATTTTCATCATTTATGATCTTGCCGTTTATCGGGTCGCCCTCGCGCAGCACACGCCCGGCTTCGCGCACATCAAAAGCTATGGAATTTGCCCTACGGGTTGAGGTGGTATTGAGGTTTACATTATAGGCTATCAAAAAATCGCGGGCGCCGATAACCGTACCACCGCGTTTTGCGTCAAACTCCGCCGGGCCGAAATCGGGTTTCCATTCGGGTAGTTTTACCTTCTTAAAAAATCCTTCATACTCCCCTGCCCTTATCACCGATAAATTACTGCGGCTTTTATTGGACTGCGCACCCTCGTATAAATAAACAGGTATGCCTAACTCCTCGCCCACCCGCTTTGCCAGTTTTTGGGCATATTTGGCAGTTTCTTCCATACTGATATTGCTAATGGGTATCAGCGGACAAACATCCGTAGCGCCCATGCGCGGGTGTTCGCCTTTGTGCTTGCTCATATCTATCAGCTCGCCTGCTTTTTTTATCGCCAAAAACGCGGCTGCTATCACCGGTTCAGGTTCACCCACAAAGGTTACTACCGTACGGTTGGTTGCCTTGCCCGGGTCGACATTTAACAGTCTGACACCCTCGACAGATTCAATCTCGTCAGTTATCTGTTTGATAATATCAAGGCTTACACCTTCGCTAAAATTTGGTACGCATTCTATTAGTTTAGTCATTGGTCATTAGTCATTAAATAAATCATTTTAAATCACTGGTCAAAATCAGCGGTTTAAGTTTGCCCTGCTGGTATAATATCTCCCTGTAATCATTACAAGGATATGCCTGCATATCAGCCCGCATTCCGGGTGTTAATGTGCCACGGTCATTTAGCTTTAATGCTTTTGCTGCGCGATAGGTTAAGCTTGCAAAAACCTCGGCAGTAGTTATTTTTTCAGCAGCGCTCATTACGGCGGCTTGCATCAACAAGTCGCCCATAGGGGCAGAACCGGGGTTCCAGTCGCTGGCTATAGCGAGGCATGCACCCGCGTCCAATAATTTACGGGCGGGTGCGTAAGACATACCCAAACCCAATGATGCACCGGGCAATACCACCGCTACAATATCGGCATTAGCGAGCATTTTAATTTCCGCATCCCTGCTTGCCTCCAGATGATCTGCCGAAACAGCCTCTGATCTTACAGCTACCGCGCTGCCACCAGTAGTGAACTGATCGGCATGTACGGTTATATCAAAACCCATTTGTTTAGCTTTATTTAGATAGATGATAGCGTTATTGGCATTAAAAGCGCTTTCTTCAATAAATATATCAACGCGGTTAGCCAAATTATCGTGCTTAACAACCGGCAGCAGATCCTGAAAAACATAGCTTAAATATTCGGCCTGCGACCCTGTAAAATCTTTTGGCACCATGTGCGCGGCAAGGCAGGTTGGTATAATACTGGCTTGTGTTTTGGCTGATGCTGCCGCGATGGCCCTCAATTGTTTTAATTCTGAATGGGTTTCTAAACCATACCCGCTTTTTACTTCGATAGTAGTTACACCTTCTGACAGATGGCGTTCTATTCGTTGTAATAGTAACGCTGTCAATTCTGCTTCATCGGCAGCGCGGGTTTGAGTTACCGAATCCCATATCCCGCCGCCTGCTTTAGCAATTTCGAGATAGGTTTTGCCCTGTATGCGCATGGCATAATCTTTAGCACGACTGCCTGCAAAGCAAATATGCGTATGGCAATCCACAAAGCCTGGCAGCAATACATTATCGCCTTCTATTTCTTCTATTCGTGCCGATGGATTTTCCTTGTGTAGTTTTTTAAAATCACCAACGGCTAATATCAGCCCGTTTTCAACTAATATGCCGCCCTGCGGGATGATGTGTAAGTCATCATCCTTTAAAGCGCCCTTAAGCGGCATTCCCGCAAGGGTGAGAATTTGAGTGAATGGGCCTATTAGTTTTTTCATTTTTTTATTTTATAAAACCGTCAATGACGCGCCGGGGAAAATTGATTTTTCTTTCGGACTTCTCCGTCTTCCGGTCTTTCCGACTAAAAACCTACCACACCTTCAACCCAAACCTATCTGCCCAATCCTCTGCTTTGTCATAGCCTGCATCCGCATGGCGGAAGATACCCATTGCCGGGTCATTATGCAAAACACGTTTAAGGCAGGTGGCAGCACGTTCGGTTCCATCCGCTAAAACTACCATCCCGGCATGCTGCGAATAGCCCATACCTACCCCACCGCCATGGTGGAACGATACCCAGGTAGCGCCGCCTGCTGTATTTGCCATCAGGTTTAGCAATGGCCAATCGGATACCGCGTCGGAGCCATCCTTCATTGATTCCGTTTCACGGTTGGGCGATGCCACCGAACCGCAATCTAAATGATCGCGCCCGATCACTATCGGCCCTTTTACTTTGCCGCTTGCCACTAAATCATTAAATATCAAACCTGCTTTTTCACGTTCGCCCATGCCCAGCCAGCAAATGCGGGCAGGCAATCCCTGGAAAGCTATCTTTTGCTGAGCCTTTTCGAGCCAGTTTATCAATGGCTTATTTTCAGGAAATGCTTCCATCAGCGCCTTGTCGGTTGTGTAAATATCTTCCGGGTCGCCAGATAAGGCAACCCACCTGAACGGGCCCTTGCCTTCGCAAAACAGCGGACGGATATATGCCGGGGTAAATCCCGGGAAGTTAAATGAATCCTGCTCGCCGCCCTGCCTTGCAAACTCGCGCAGGTTATTGCCGTAGTCGAATGTGATAGCGCCTTTTTGCTGTAACTCCAGCATAAAACCAACGTGGCGCGCCATGCTTTTTAACGACAGGCGTTTATATTTCGCCGGGTCATTTTTGCGCAATATGGCAGCAGCAGCTAAAGACAGCCAGTTCGGGATATACCCATTCAATGGATCATGCGCCGAAGTTTGGTCAGTAAGCATATCAGGGATGATGTTATCCTTCAACAGCCTTTCCAGCAGGTCGCCCGCATCAGCCACTAAGCCAACGGATAGCGTTTCGCCTTTTTGCATGGCATCCTGCACCCATTCAATGGCTTCTTTGTAGCTATGGGTTATCCTATCAATATATTGAGTATCAACCCGTTTTTGTATGCGGGTAGCATCCACATCGGCACCTAAAAAAACACCACCGGCCATGGTTGCCGCCAATGGCTGCGCGCCACCCATGCCACCTATACCGGCGCTAACGATAAGCTTGCCTGTCAAATCATTATTAAAATGCTGGCGGCCACACTCTACAAATGTTTCATAAGTACCCTGCAAAATACCCTGTGTGCCAATATATATCCAACTGCCCGCGGTCATTTGCCCATACATCATCAGGCCTTTGGCCCGCAATTCGTTAAAATGCTCCCATGTTGCCCATGCGGGTACAAGGTTGCTATTGGCGATAAGCACACGCGGCGCCTGCGGGTGGCTGCGGATGATACCAACAGGCTTGCCCGACTGTACCAGGAGTGAGTGATCTTCATCCAGCTCCAGTAATAACTCTATAATTTTACGCAACGATTCAGGGTTGCGGGCTGCCTGGCCTATGCCGCCGTAAACTACCAGTTCGGCAGGATTTTCAGCCACCATGCCATCCAGGTTATTTAGCAGCATGCGCAAAGGCGCTTCGGTTTGCCAGCTTTTGGCGTGCAGCTGCATGCCTGTAGGGGCTTTATAAACCGGGTGATTAGCGTATTTTTTAATAAATTCCGAACTCGTCATCGTTATTTAAATTAATATGATGTTTTTGGGCCGATGCATTGGCAGTTGCCAGCAGCGAGCCACTTGTGATCAGTTGATGTAATTGGTTAATATCGGTAGCAAATATCCTGTCCTCCTCAATAAATGGCACATGCTGCCTCACAAGGCTATGGCAGGCCTCAATTACCGGCGTTGATTTTAATGGCCTTCTGAAATCCATTGCCTGCGTGGCGTATAAAAGCTCTACGGCCTGTATGTACTCCAAATTATCAATCACCTGGTGCAGTTTGCGCCCGCTGATAGAGCCCATAGATACATGATCTTCCTGCCCCAGCGATGTTGGCACACTATCGGCGCTTGCCGGAAAACACAGGGTTTTGTTTTCGGTAACCAGGGCTGCCGTGGTATATTGGGGTATCATAAGGCCGGAGTTTAAGCCGGGGTCGTTAGTTAATACTTTTGGCAGGCCATAGCGCCCTTCGCTCATCAGGTAGCAGCGCCTGTCGGCAATATTGCCCAGTTCGGCAGCGGCTACGGTTGCATAATCCAGGGGCAAAGCCAATGGCTGCCCGTGAAAATTGCCCCCGCTGATGGTGTCGTCAGCATTAAATATAATAGGGTTATCCGTTACAGAATTTAGTTCGATCTCGGTCAGCTCTTTTAAATGCAACCAGGCATTGCGCGATGCGCCATGCACCTGCGGCATACAACGCAGCGAATAAGGATCCTGCACGCGGCCACAGTCAATGTGTGAGTTACATATTTCCGAATCGCGGAGTAAAGTATGCAGGCGGTAGGCTACCAGCTTAGTGCCCTTAAACGGGCGGATAGCATGGATCCTTGCGTCAAAAGGCCGGGCAGAACCCATTAATCCCTCTAAGGATATAGCGCCTATCAGGTCGGCTAAATTTAAGGCGTTGTTTAAACGCTGCACAGCTTTTATGGCGAAAGCAAGTATAAACTGTGTGCCATTTATAAGTGCCAAACCCTCTTTTGGGCCCAATACCAGCGGTTCTAAATTATTATCCTTTAATATTTTCCCTGCCGGGATCTTTTCATCTTTTATAAATACCTCGCCCAAACCAATCAGCGGTAAAAACAGGTGCGATAAAGGTGCAAGATCGCCTGAAGCACCAACTGAACCTTTTTCGGGCACTACGGGAATAATATCGTTATCAATATGCCAAATGATCCTATCCAAAGTTGCCGAGGCAATGCCCGAATAGCCTTGCGCCAGCGCATGTACTTTGCTTATCATCATCAGCTTGGCAATTTCCTGCGGGATGGGTTTACCCACGCCTACACTATGGCTTTTAAGCAGGTTATTTTGCAGCAAACTGGTATCTTTTTCGCTAATGCGCGTATCGCACAGGGGGCCGAAGCCGGTATTGATACCATACACAGGTTTTTGCGCGTGTACTATTTTCCCAACTTCAAGCCAGGATGTTTTTATGCGCCCGGCGGCTTCGGCGCTAATAAGGCCCTTACTTTTGCCCGATGCAATATCGAGGCAAATGCCGATACTTAAATGATCCGTTCCGTAATTAAACTGGCTATTCATACGCTTCGGTTTTTAATTTTTTATTTATCCTTTCGGCCAGTTTAGCAGACCGGAATGTATCTTCGAGCGAGGTAATGGCAGGCAAAAGCGCGTGGCAGCCCGGTTTATCGGCAACCAGTTCTTCCATGGCCATGCTTACTGCATCCCAAACAGGTAAAACCTGCGCCAATAATGCTTTACCACTATCGGTTAGCTGTACCAGTTGCCGGCGGCCATCATCGGCACAGGTGGCCGTGGTTACCAGCTTTTTATTTTTAAGGCCGGTGATAAGCTGACTGGCCGCGGGGTGCGATATTTCTATCTGCTCACTTAACTCCTTGATGGATAGCGAACCATTTTTTGATAATAAGTAAAATACCGGGAACCAGCTGGCATCAAAGTCAATACCCTCATTTTGATAGGCACGGTTAATTTCCGACAGGAAAGCTTCGCTTAAACGCCTTAACCTACTGCCCAAAACTAAATATCCCAGGTTTTGATATAAATTCATAGCGCAATTTATATAAGTACTTATATAAATGCAAATATGTTTGTAATTTTAATGATATAAGTGCCCATTCCCATATAATAAATTAAACAAAACGGTGTTAATTACATTGTATATCAACACCTTAATAATATGAGAAAAAGATACGACTCCAAAAGCTTGAAAATTATTTCGGTTTTATTATTGATGCTCGTTTTAGCATCATGTAAAAAGGATTCAACAACCCAAACAGCAAAAGCTGTTGTTAATGCCACCCCCGTACAACTTGGGGTGTATGAACAATCCGATTCCATCATTTATAAAATATTATTTATGACTGTTACGAAGATCGGCACACAAACTTTAAGCGAAGATTTTAACGGTTTGGTATTTGACACAGGCTCGGGCGGCCTGGTGATAGATGCCGAAGGTATTTTGCCGGCATCAATGATCACCAGCACTGGTTTTAAGTTTACAGGAGATTCAACCGTTGTTGATGGCATAACCATTACCAATCAAACGCAAACTATTTCCTACGGTGATGATGCCAACACAACAGATGTGGTATATGGTAATTTGGCTTATGCCGCCGTAACCATTGGCGACCCCAGCGGCAACATTGTTATTAAACGCTTGCCGTTTTTTATATATTACAAAGCGCTTGATGGAAACGGGAATAAATTAGAAGCACACTATTTTGATGTGTTAGGTGTTGATCCTGAATACGATATTTCTATTAACAACGTCAACATTGGTAGTCCGTTTATGTATTACGACCCGG
>Ga0302315_10001702_pt1 | contig 21757 bp, 16 predicted proteins | sample III_Palsa_N3_1_FD_200532 | JGI IMG/M metagenome (GOLD analysis project Ga0302315, IMG submission 200532) | Peat permafrost microbial communities from Stordalen Mire near Abisko, Sweden - III_Palsa_N3_1 | ecosystem: Environmental > Terrestrial > Soil > Palsa > Peat permafrost | place: Sweden...
TCTTCTTCTTGTGTGTTTTTAAACAGTGCCGATGCTATGATCCTCAGGGTATCCGTCATTGGGAGGTCTGCCACGCGGATGTTCCGGGCAGGATTGTGCCGCAGCCATTGGTAGAGGATAGTCATCTCGTCATCCGTGAGCTGGGGTTTGCCTCTGGGCGGCATGTGTTTGTCCTCATCCAGGGGCAGGTGGATACGTTGCATGAGCAATCCGAGGTCTGTGCGGGTGCTGTCCCATGGCGGACCGCTTTTGCCGCCTTTTAACAGGAGGGTGGTGGTTTCCATGATCAACTCGCCTTTGGCCTTGCTACTGTTGTGACAGCCCATGCATTTGCGTTTGAGGATGGGCTGCACCATATCGGTAAAGACCACGGCGTCGTTCAGTGCGACCTTTTTCTCCGGGCCGAGAGGGTTGACGGGCGCCAGCAGGAAATTCTGGCCGTGGGTGATGGAGGCACCCTGGTGGCCGGCGAAGGTGAGCAATCCCAGGCAGAGGGCCGCGACGGAGACGGGCGCCCATTTTATGTCTTGTAACCGATCATACCAGGCATACCAGGCCAGGGTAAGAAAGGAAAGCAGGATGCCGCTGTATTTGTGTAACAGCAGAGCGTCCTGGTCATAGCCGGGCTCCCTGGAAAGGAGAAGGCCCATGACGGCGGTGACAGCTGCGGCGAAGGCGGACAGGAGCAACAGTGTATTATCAGGCTGCCGGAGGATAAATTTCTGACCGATGAACAGGATCAGCAGGACGATGGGGAAATGGAGGATCAGCGGATGCATGCGGCCGGCCACCTGTAACCAGGGCGGGATGACCAGCCGGCTTTCGACAATCCACAAAAAGCAAAGCAGGCAGTTAAGGGCTACGGTGCAATTGAATAGTACATTCTTCCAACGGGTCATGCGATAGGTTGCAGTTTGTAAGGGTATACGTGCCCTGAGTTCCATTGGGCGATGTAGAGGTTTTGTTCATCGTCTATACATACGTCGTGCGGGTATTGAAAGGCTTTGACGGTCTGCTGCATTTCCTGGAGTTTTCCTTCGGTATAGACAGGTTCCGTACCGCCGAGGTTAGAAACTACCCGGAAGTCTTTGTCGAGGATGGTGACGAAACCCGACTGCTTTCCGACGGCGTTGCTGCTTTGGAGGACGGCGGCATAGAGATAGTCGCCATTGATCACGGGGCGGCATACCCAGGCGCCCGGGAGGGGGATGGTACTCAGAAATTTCCCTTCCATGGTATATCGCTTAAATGCGTTCTGCTGGCGGCTGGTCACGATGAGGAAGGGGCCGCCGGGATGGCGGCCGTCAATGGTGATGCCATGGGCGTTGAGTAGATTTTCTTCTTTATCGCCGCGACCCCCGAAGTGACGGATGTAATTACCCTTGTAATCATATTGGATAACGAAGTCCTTGCCATAGCCATCTGCTACGTAGATATCGCCGTTGGCGGCGATGGCCGTCTCGGTGGGGATATACTCCTCGGGTTTGGTGTATTCGCCGGTCTCCTTTGGATAGTCGAGCGTCATCAGCACGCGGCCGTCGATGGTGGTCTTGATGACCTGGTGGCGGTTGTTGTCGCAAATGAACAGCACCTCCTGTCCGTTCTCATTAAAGAGGGTGAGGCCATGAGCGCCGGGGTATTCGTTGCCCCAGGTCGTGATGAGGCTGCCTTTTTTGTCATAGATGATGACATTGTTCTTAGTCTCGTTGGTGAGCAGGAGGATGCGGCCCTGGCGGTCCTGCACCATCTCGTGACAGTCTTTTACAGGATAGCGGGCGAAATCCAGCTGGCTCCACTGATTGTTGAGCCGGTAGCGTTTGTTGTTTTGGCCGAGGATGACCTCGTCGGTTAAAAGCGTGGGCATAAGCAAAAGGCCTGCAGCTGAGGCGGTAGACTGTTGTATGAATTGGCGGCGGTGCATGATCGTTGGTTTTGTAACTGATGCGATTTTTGTCTTATGCGATGAGTCCGTTGACGACCTTGCCGGCGACATCGGTGAGCCGGTAGCGTCTTCCCTGGAACTTGAAGGTCAATTTTTCGTGGTCAAGCCCCATCAGGTGAAGGACGGTGGCATGAAAATCGTGTACGTGGACGGGGTCCCTGACGATGTTATAGCCGAAGTCGTCGGTCTCGCCATAGACACCTGGTTTTACCCCGCCCCCGGCCATCCAGATGGTAAAGCAGCGGGGGTGGTGATCGCGGCCATAGTTCTCTTTGGTGAGCGTCCCCTGGCAGTAGTTCGTTCTGCCGAATTCCCCGCCCCAGATGACGAGTGTTTCGTCCAGCAGACCCCGTTGTTTGAGGTCGGTAACGAGGGCGGCGGAAGCCTGGTCGGCATCCTTGCATTGTCCTTTGATCTCGGTCGGGAGGTTGCTATGGCCGTCCCAGCCCTGATGGTAGAGCTGTACGAAGCGAACCCCGCTTTCCGAAAGTTTTCTGGCGAGGAGGCAATTGGCGGCGAACGTGCCGGGGACGAGGCAATCGGGGCCGTATAATTTGAGGGTATCTTCCGGTTCTTTCGAGGTGTCGGTGATCTCCGGGACGGCGGTCTGCATCCGATAGGCCATCTCGTATTGCCGGATCTTTGTGTTGATCTCCGGGTCGCCGAATTCCTTGTAAGAGTCTTCATTCAGTTCGGCCAGTTTGTCGAGCATTTTGCGGCGTTCCGTTTTGGTCATACCATCGGGATCGTTGAGATAGAGTACGGGGTTTTCGCCGCTGCTGAACTGGACGCCCTGGTGAATGGAATCGAGGAACCCGTTGGACCATAGTTTGGAGTAGACGCCCTGGCCGTTGCCTTTGCCTTTGGACAGCAGGACACAGAAGGCGGGGAGGTTCTTGTTCTCGCTGCCCAGGCCATAGCTTAGCCAGGAGCCCATGCTGGGGCGGTTGCCGACTTGTGCGCCGGTTTGGAAGAAGGTCAGGGCGGGGTCATGGTTGATGGCCTCGGTGAACATGCTTTTGACGAAGCAGAGATCGTCGACCACTTTGGCGGTATGGGGCAGGAGTTCACTAAGCCAGGCGCGGGCCTCGCCGTATTGGCCGAATTGGAAGTAGGTTCCGGCGAGGGGGAATTTTTTTTGATCGGCTGTCATGCCGGTCAGGCGTTGGCCCAGGCGGACGGACTCTGGCAGGTCCTGTCCATGCATTTGTTGGAGGAGCGGCTTGTAATCGAAGAGGTCGAGTTGCGAAGGCGCACCGTTCTGGAACAGGTAGATGATACGTTTGGCACGGGGGGCAAAATGGGGTAGGCCCAGTTGCGGCATGTCGTCTTCGCTGCTGCCGAAGAGGTTGGGGATGAGCAGGGAGCCGAGGGCGATGCTACCGATGCCAAGGCCGGCGCGCTGGAGGAAGCGTCGCCGGTTCAGGGAAAGTCCGTGTTCAAGTATCTCTTTTTGCATGGTATGCTGTTTATGTCCTGGTGATCGTCTCTTCCAGGTTATAGATCAATTCGATGACTTTCATCAGGGCTGCTGTCGCATCGGGGTCGGTCGATGCCTGCGGGTATTCGCCCACGCTAAGGGTTTGACGGGCATTGAGCTGTTTGTTACGGAACAGCCCAATCTGGTCTTTATAATAGTCCGTCAGAACGGTCAATTCCTTTTTTGTCGGATGCCTGCAGACGATGAGACGGAAGGCTGTGATGAGGCGAGCCTCGTCGGTGTCTGTTGTCTTTGACGCCAGCAGGTGTTGAGCGAGTACGCGGGAGGCTTCCAGCACGGTGGGATCATTCATCATCACCAGCGCCTGGAGGGGCGTATTCGTCTTTCCGCGGCGAACTTCACACTGGTCGCGGTTACTGGCATCGAAGATGCCCATGGATGGCGGGGGGACGGTAAGCTTGATAAAGGTATACATACCCCTGCGATAGAGGGAGTCATGATGGTCCTGGCGGTAAGTGGCGAGGACGCCACGACCGGAGGTCGCGGCCTCCCAGAGGCCTTCGGGCTGGTAAGGTTTTACGCTGGGCCCGCCGATGGTTGGAGCAAGGAGACCGCTGCTGGAGAGTACGAGATCGCGAACGAATTCCGCGGGGAGGCGATTGCGGGGACCGCGTGACAGGTACATATTGTCGGGATCTTTTTCCAGCTTTTCGGGGGTGGTTTGGGCAGATTGCCGGTAGGCGGCGGACATAACGATCTGCTTTACGAGTCGTTTGGTGTCCCAATGGTTATCCATGAAATCGGCTGCCAGCCAATCGAGCAACGCGGCGTCAGAGGGGAGGTCGCCCTGCATACCGAAATCGCCGGATGATTTGACGATGCCTCTTCCGAAGAATTCCTGCCACAACTGGTTGACAAAGACCCTTGCGGTGAGCGGGTTCTGACGGCTGACCGTCCACCCGGCCAGGCCGAGGCGGTTACGGGGAAAGCGGGTGGTGTCGAAGGGCATGACGGCGGGCAGGGCATTGGGCACTACTTCGGCGGCCGGGGCATCGTATCTTCCGCGGCTGAGGACATAGGTCTTACGGAGCGTATCCCTTTCACCCATTACTGACACCATCAGGTTGCCGGTATCGGTCTTGCGGAGGAAGGGCATATTCCGGGCATCGCTGTCGGAGATCGTCAGGATGGGCATCTTGGCGGCTTTGGACACGGACACATCGCCCTCGTAGCCCACCTCTTTTGTATTGTTGAAAAAGGCCAGCAGTGAATAATAGTCTTTTTGGGCGAAGGGGTCGTATTTGTGATCGTGGCATTGGGCGCATTCGATGGAAACGCCGAGGATGCCTTTGCCATAGGTCTTTGTCTTGTCCAGGAGGTATTCGATGCGGTATTCTTCGGGGATCACGCCACCTTCTTCGGTGTATTTGTGGTTGCGGAAGAAGGCGGTGGCCAGGATCTGTTCTTTAGTGGCGTTGGGCAGCATATCGCCGGCGATCTGCCAGGTAACGAAGGTATCGTAGGGCAGGTTGGTATTAAAGGCGTGAATGACCCAATCGCGCCAGGGCCATTGGGTACGGATGTTGTCGTCCTGGTAGCCGTAACTGTCGGCATAGCGGGCGACGTCGAGCCAGTGGACGGCCATCTTCTCGCCGTATTGTGGCAGAGACAGGTAATGGTCCACCATTTTCTCATAGGCGTCCGGCGAGTTGTCAGCGAGGAAGGCATCCATTTCCTTGAGGGAGGGCGGCAGTCCGGTAATATCCAGGCAGACGCGTTTGAGAAGACGTTCCTTATCCGCCTCGGGGTTCATAGCAAGGCCATTCTTACGCAGCCCGTCGAGGACGAAATAGTCGATCGCGTTGTTGGCCTTTTCCTGGCCTTGCAGCGCTGGCAAAGGGTTTTTTATCGGTGGGGTGAAGGCCCAGTGCCGTTCATATTTTGCACCTTGCCTGATCCATTTGGTAAACAGTTTTTGTTCGTAATCCGAGAAGGCGCCGAGGTGGGCATCGGGTGGTGGCATTTTGAAGGTCGGGTCTGCGGAGGACACGCGTTTCAGCAGCAGGGACGCACCGGGGTTGCCGGGAACGATGGCGTAGGCGCCTTTTGTTACTTTTAACGGGGCGTAGGCGCTGTCGGCGATGTCGAGGCGCAGATGTGCTTCGCGGTGCGTGGCGTCGGGGCCATGGCATTTGAAGCATTTATCCGAGAGGATGGGGCGGATGTCAAAGTTATAGCTGACTTTGTCCGGAAGACTCCCGGATGTTTCGGCGCCGCCATGATGGCTGAAGCAGGAAGAAACGAAAAAAATAGCGCCGGTAATGGTCAGGATGATGGCAAGATGGCGAAACCGCATATAGTCCTAAATCTAGTCAAAATTAATGATAATTCCTGCGCAAACGATTGCGTAAATGCTTCTGCCGCAGGGCGGCTATTTGGTGATAAATTCTAATGATGGGGTCGATTTTTCTGCTATGGGGGTTTGAGATATAAAACGGTTGGTGGCGATCTTGAAAATCGTTTGACAAAAAAGGTACAGGATAACCACGGTGGAAATGACCAGCATGATTGCCGGGATGAATTGGAAAAAGGTTGAATGGATGTCGGCTGCATATCTGAACGCTGCGATCGTGAAAGCCGTCAACGGAAAGCTGACTGCCCACCAGGTTACACGGAAGGGGCAGCAAACGGCCAGTAGAAAAACTTTGCTGCCGAAAATCAATAACAGGAACAGGTCACCATAAAAGAATATAGACGCGGTAAGGTCATGAAGGCCAGTGATCAGCTGGTATCCGGAAAATGCCAGCGCAAAAGGGGCAACCATGATGAGCAAGGTAGGTTGTACCGCCTCGGGAAGGGGCGCCTGAAAAATTACGCGTGACATGATAATTGTCAGTAAAATGATACTGAATATAACTCCGATCGCGAAAAACAGCAAACAGATCTCATGGATGCCGGGTATGGGCAGCCTGGAGCCGACAAGCGGCGCATCGAGTGTGCCGACGATGGGAAGAAGCCAGGCGGGCATCGCATTGGCAGGGTCTTGCGGTTGGGCGAGCCATTTCCGCAAAACGAATGCGGCAAAGGCCAGCATCAGGATGGCGCCTATCGACCACATGATGGTCGCCGCTTTTACACTGAAGGGTAAAAGCAGGCCGGGAATCAATAACAATGAAATAATAAAAGTTGCAAAAAAGCTTACCGAGACGGGGTGCTGAAATTCTTTTTTGACCAGTGCAGGGTATTTTTTCATTTTTACGAGATAGGCGGCTGTCAGCGCCACAAATGATAGCACTGCCAATGCGCCTATCGTATCCTTTATGTAAAGCGAAACTCCCCACGCTTTTCCTGCCAACTCCCAGGCAAATGAAAGGCCTGTCATTCCCATAATAGCACCAAAAATGCTAACAGGCATAAATTCAATAAAACCCGGTTCACGGTTAGTTGCAGGCATACAAGGTATTTTTTAAGTGATTATTGAAAATACGCCGTCATGTTCAAAGCTGACCTCCACTGAAGTCCCGTTAACGGATTGAATCTTTAATTTTCCATTTAGTTCTGCCGCCAACCCCTTCATTAGCTGAAGCCCAAGAGATTCAAGTTCCGTGTTGATTAGCTCAGGATCCATTCCGATGCCATTGTCCAGAATGGTCAATTGGATCTCATGCTCCACTTCTTTAAGGCTTAAGCGGATGTGGCCTTTTCGCGCGTCAGGGAAAGCATATTTTATAGCATTGGTCAGGGCTTCGTTAATGATGAGCGACAGGGGTATGGCTTGTGATACGCTCATTTTTATCGGGTCTATATCCAAAGTAAACGTAATTCGATCGTTTGTCCCAAAGCTTTCAGTCAGATAGCTAATAAATTCATGCAAATAAACCTGCATATTAATCGAGGCAATATCATTGGACTGATATAATTTTTGATGTATCAAGGACATGGCGTAGATACGATGCTGACTTATCTGGATGGCCTTCAAGGCGTCGTTCTCTAAATAAATGGCCTGTGATTCCAGCAGACAGATCACTGTGTGAAGGTTGTTTTTTACGCGGTGATGAACCTCCCTGACAAGCCAATCCTTTTCCCCGATCAGTTTGTCCTTTTCTTTCACTAACTGTTGTAATACCTCATTCTTTAAATTGATCTCTTTTTGTTGTGCCTGAAGTTCAATATTTGTTTTTTGCTTGAACCGGTAGCGGTTGTACGCTAAACCTATCAGCAATAAAAGTATGATCACACCGCCGATAGTGACATTCCTTTGAAGATGGGCTGTCCGAAGTTCCAAATTCAGGGCATTGCTTTCGCTTTGCAGCAGTTGTATGGCATGTTCTTTCTGGCTGGTCTCGTACTGCGTCTGCATTTCCGCTATTTGCTGACTTTTGGTGTTATTATACACCGAATCGTTTATTTTCTTATAAAGGCTTAGATCAGTAAATGCCTTTTTATAATTTCCGGACGCCGAATCAAGTTGAATTTCCAGCGGGAGGACGGTCATTTCGGTCGAGATAAACATATCCTTTCTTTGAAAGCGGGTTACACGCTTAAACCAGGTGTCGGCCTTTTTAAATTGTGCCGTTGAAAGAAAAAAATTGACAGCCGAGCAAATATTGATGATGTACCTGTTGCGAAGGTCGCTTTCCATTTTCCCGTCCTTGTCATAGTTGTCATAATTAACCATCATAGAATCATAGCATAATTCTGCCATTTTATTCTGCTTCAAGGCAAAATAGCATTCCGCGAGATTTTTTAAGACGTAACCTCTTTGCAGGACGTTGACGGGCGAGTTTTTTTTAAGGGCCTGGGTGATGTTGTCCAGCGCCATCCGTGGTTTTTGAAGCGCCAGCAGGTATTTCGTATTATTGTCTAAGGCGATATAATAATTGTCTGTCCTGGCCTTTTCCGAGCCGAAGAGAGTGACGGCCATGTTGCTGTAATATAATGCCTTGTCATACATCCCCAGGTAGGAATAAGTAATCGCAATTTGGTTCCAGTAAAAAGCCGTTGTTAAGTTCTGGTCCGGAGGTAGTTCCGCCAGTATTTTAAGTTGATAATACAAGGCCTTGTGGTACATTCCTTTGAAAGAATAAAGCTCAGCAAGATCACTTTCATAAAGCCCTATCAATCCTTTATCCTGCAGCAATTTTGATTTTTCAAGACCTGATAGAAATTCGGTTTCGGCGGTGTCTAAGCGAGCGAGCGACATATACATCCTCGCCTGTAGTCGAAGGGCATTCGTTGCCTCTGCCTCATGGTGTGCACTCATTAATGCGGTCTCCGCATTTCGGTAACAGACGATCCTGCGTTCGGGGTCATCGTTGCCGTCATTATAAAGAAGGTCGCCCAGTTTAAACCACGTTTTTCCTTCACTGACCCAATCATTATTACGATGATAAAAAGCAGTGACCTGGTTAAATACGGTGACGCCTTTTTCCGGATTGCCGTTCTCAAATTCATAATTGCCAATGAGTGCGAGCGTTTTATATTTCCAGGAATCTGAGTAGAGGGTGTTGCTCAGGGTGAGCGCCTGATCAAAGTAATGAATGGTGCTGTCCATATCATTCTTATAAGAGCCCTCTTTGAAAAGATAATAGCTGCCCAACTGAAGTTCTAATGAGATCAGGTTGGTGTCTTGATGACTTCCCTGGATTTTTGTCAATAGCTGCTGTGGCGACGATTCAGGCTGTGTTTGAGCCAAAGCGCTAAAGGCGGCGCTCATCAGGCAGACAGCTATGAAAAAAAAAGGGCGCATTGTATGCTTTAAGAAACAAGTTAATTTATTTAAAGCATATTTGGCGGAGGTATTATGCCTGTATGTCCAGGACAATTTTTCCTTTGCCGGTCCTGTTTTCCAGCGCTGCATAAGCCTCTTCCACCGTATCCATGGTGAAATGCGTGGGGTCCATCAGCGGCGTCAGTTTACCGGCCTCGATCATGGTCGTAGCCTCTCTTAGTATCTTTCCATGGTGAGCCCGCCCATTTCCGCTCAGCAACGGCAGGAGGGTAAAAACACCTGAATAGGTCGCACCCCTGAATGACAGTGGCGCCAGGCTATGTGTGCCCCAGCCCAATATGCTCAAGACATGGCCGACATAAATTTTTACGGCCCGGAAAGAATCATCCAAAACACTGCCCCCGACAGAATCAAATACAATGTCGAAACCTTCTCCATCGGTATATTCCTTCACATATTCTTCTACGGTGTGTCTTGAAAAGTCGATCGGCCGTGCGCCGTAAGATTCAATGAGGGAAGCCTTATGTGCCCTGTCAGTCGCATACACCGTTGCCCCGGCTGCGACGGCTAACTGTACTGCGATGTGCCCGACCCCGCCTGAACCACCCTGCACAAGGACTGTTTTACCTGCCCCGGTATGTGCGCGGTCCATCAACCCTTCCCAGGCGGTAATAAAAGACAGGGGGATGGCGGCGGCTTCCCGGAAGGTCAGGTTAACCGGTTTTGGCGCGAGTAATGCAGCATCTACAGCGGCATATTCTGCCAGAGAGCCCTGTACGTTACCAACACCTCCTGTCATGCCATAGACTTCATCGCCGGGGGCAAAACCTTGTACGTCCTTTCCTACCTCTTCCACGACCCCGGCCATGTCGATCCCAAGAATGGCGGGTACATTGGTCCTGGCATGCGCGGCATGGCCGGCCTTAATCTTCAGATCAAGCGGATTGACACCACTGGCGCGTATTTTGACCAATACCTGTCCACTTTCCGGGGCGGGCCTATTGACCTCTGTTAGTACAAAGGGATGATTGAACTGTTCGAGTACCAAGGCTGTCATACTAAAGGGTTTTCATAAATTCTAAAATGTCCTGTCCGATTTCTCTGTAATGGGTCTCCAAAGCAAAATGGCCGGTATCATAAAACTTCACTGTGGTATTGGGATCGTCTTTTTTAAATGCTTCGGCGCCGGCCGGCGAAAAATAGGGGTCTTTGTCGCCCCATACCGCCAGTATCCCGGGTTTGTATTGACGAAAATAAGCCTGGAATGCCGGGTACAGCGTTACATTGTTACGATAGTCAAGCAAAAGGTCCAGTTGCATTTCTGTGTTGCCGGGGCGGTCCATCAATTGCTGGTCGAGAAATATGGCTTGCGGCGCTATCAGGGATTGATCAGTCACCCCATGCCGATATTGAAAATTGGTGCCCTCCAAAGTGAAAAACTTTCTTAATGCGTCCCGGTTCTTCTTTGTGTCGTGAAACCAGTAGGCTTTGACAAGGCCATCGCTCCAGTCTAATAGCCCTTCCTCATAAGCGTTTCCATTCTGAGTGATGATACCTGTTATTTTCTCAGGGTTATGCATGGCCAGCCTTAACCCGACGGGCGCTCCGTAATCGAAGATATAGAGCGCAAAGCGTTTCAGCCCCAAGGTATCGATAAAGCCCTGCATCGTGGTGGCGAGGTTATCGAAGGTGTAGCTATATTTATCCCTGGCTGGAAAATCGGAAAAGCCGAAACCCGGCAGATCGGGTGCTATTACATGATAGTTGGGACTCAGGATCGGGATGAGGTTCCTGAACATAAAGGAGGATGTCGGATAGCCATGCATCAAAAGGATGACTGGCGCATCGGCGGGTCCGGCTTCAGCGTAAAAAATATTCAACCCATTGACTTTGGTTGTATGATAATGTACCGCAATGCCGGAGTGCAGAAGATTTTTCATGGTTTATTTAATTGATCAGGCTGTTCACCAGTGGGTCAAGGTTCACCGGCTGCGTTACGTCATGAGACAAAGCATATCTTTCTTCCAGGTAAGCGGCTGTATTGTAGGCCAGCCATACACCTTTCTGTGCGTCCTCCCAGACAATAATTTTTAAGGGGAGGTCCAGTGCAGCGATCGGGTTTTCGGCCATGATCAATCCTCCGGCCTTTGGATTTCCGAATAAAACGAATTCAAGTGCCGGTATTTCCTTCCCGGCATTATGGACCTCGGATTGCTGGTTGATCCTGGCATAAATAGTTGCCTTATGTTCTTCGAGAAGGACAACGAGGCGGTCCATCGTTTCTTTGACAGACCAGCGGCTCGATCGGATAGTAATTCCTTTGGGGCTCATAGAAAGAATATTATTAAATGGGAGAATATTCCGATACCAGCAGCATGCGATCAAAGATTTGACCAGGCGCCTTCTACTGATATTGGACAAACCAGACATAAACACTGTATTTTCTTAGTGATGGGGATTATCATGTAAAAATAGTGCCAGGTATACTACCGCATGTAAGTCAATGCTTTATTGCAATGATGAGCGAAACCCGGCGGCGACATTTCGCGGATCGGCGAAGAGGAAAGGAATTAGCGTTTTTCAATCCCCAATTTCTTCATCCGGGAATGCAAGGTTGAGCCATTTATCTCCAATAGTTCCGCCGCGCCTCCTTTGCCGTATATTTTCCAATGGCATTTTTCCAGCGCAGTCAAAATATGATCGCGTTCGTTTTCCGTCATGGTTTTAACCCGGTCTTCCATTCCGGCGGGAGGGTTCTTTCTTGCATTGGGCGGCAAGGGAGAGAGAGTAATGATTTCGTCACCAGCCATCAAAACACTCCTTTCCATCAAATTCTCCAATTCCCTTACATTTCCCGGCCATGCATAGTTCAACATGTCCCTCATCACATGATCTGCCAAACCTGTGATGACCTTCTTCTCTTTTGCAGCGAATATGCGCAAAAAATGACTGGCCAGCACCAGGATGTCCTCCTTTCTTTCCCGCAGAGCGGGCATGGATATAGGGAAAATGTTGAGGCGATAATAAAGATCCATCCGAAAACGACCGGCCGCCATTTCGTCTTCCAGTTTACGGTTGGTTGCGGCGATCACCCGGATATTGATTTTGCGTTTTTGGCCTCCGATCGGCTCGATTTCCTTTTCCTGCAATACCCTCAGGAACTTCACTTGCAGGTCGAGGGGCAATTCGCCTATTTCATCCAAAAAGATCGTTCCCCCGTCGGCCTGTTCGAATTTCCCTATCCTTTTGTCCATTGCCCCGGTAAAGGCGCCTTTTTCATGGCCGAATAATTCCGCCTCGATCAGATTGGCAGGTAGGGTAGCGCAGTTAACGACGACCAACGGCCGCGCTTTCCGGGCAGAGATGCGATGAATAGCCTGGGCGATCAACTCCTTCCCGGTACCGCTCTCCCCGAGTATCAAAACCGATGTTTCTGATGGCCCCACGATCCGTACATTTTTCAGTACCTCTAAAAACGACGGGCTTTTGCCGATAATATTTGAAAACTCATTTCCACCTGTCCAGTCTTGCCCCTCCGTTATGCGGGTCTGCCTCCCGGTGTTGGGATCCAAACTATGCTGATGCAGATAGGTGGCCACATCCAACATCACCAGTACATCCTTTTCTCTGAAAGGTTTAACCAGGAACCCATAGGGCTTGGTAGCGATTGCTGTATCCAGAACGGGTTTGTCTGAATTGGCAGACAAATAGACGAACGGGATATTTTTTTCTCTCAGCGATCCTGCCAGGTCAATTCCTGTCAGTGCCCCCCGCAAGTGGATGTCCAATAAGACGATCCCAGGGGTTTGCTGCTCTATGATTTGCCGTGCGTCCTCCACAGAATGGGCGATAGGCAATACCGAATAGCCCTCCTTTTTCAGGATAAGTCTTAGGTTATTGGCCTCAATAAATTGATCCTCAACTATGAGTACAACGCCTTTCATGTTTTCAAAGATAATACCTATTAATCATGACATTTCATGATCTACGCGAAATATCATGATTTTTTCACCGGGCGGCTACTCTACTTCGTTCATTATCAGCCTGAAAAATTCATGGCATGGGGATTGGCTGGCTGTCAGCAAAATCGCTGTTTATGTTCAGCAATACTTCAGCACCATATCCTGCCTCTCACAGTAAGGAGAAGGAAAATATCGCGATCAATCATAACAATACTGACATGGTCGGTGAAAGCCCTGCCATAAAGCAGGTGTTCCGGCTGATTCAACAAGTGGCCCCGACTGACAGTACAGTATTGATATTGGGAAAGACGGGGACCGGTAAGGAATTAGTAGCAAGGGCTCTCCATGACCATTCATCCCGGAAAGGTAAGCCAATAGTAAAGGTCAACTGTGCTGCATTGCCTGTGCATTTAATTGAAAGTGAATTATTCGGTCACGAACGCGGAAGTTTTACGGGCGCCACTGAAAGAAGATTGGGTAAATTTGAGCTGGCCCATGGCGGCACCCTGTTTTTAGACGAGATCGGCGAAATGCCGATCGACTTGCAGGTCAAGCTGCTCAGGGTTTTGCAAGAAAGAGAAATTGAAAGGATCGGCGGAAAAGGCGCGATTAAAGTCGATGTACGGATCATTGCGGCCACTAACCGTGAATTAGAAAAAGGAATGGAAGAAGGCCGGTTCAGGAGCGACCTGTATTACCGGTTGAATATATTTCCTATCGCCCTACCGGAGCTGAAGGACCGAAAAGAAGACATTCCCCTGCTGGCTTCTCATTTTATCCATCGCCTCGCCGGGAAAACCGGGCGGAAAATAAAGGGGATCAGCGTCGGTGTCTTGCAAGACATGGTGATGTACGATTGGCCAGGCAATATCAGGGAGATGGAACACCTCATTGAAAGGAGCATACTGTTATCCGATGGCGATACGTTAGAAAAAATTCAACTGCCCAGGCAAAGCAACGTGGTGCCGGTCCCGGTTGAGAAAAAGGAGTTCACTATTAAGAAATTGGAAGAAAATGAAAAGGAATACATTCTAAATATGTTGCAATACTGCAAGGGCAGGGTTTGTGGTCACCAGGGCGCAGCAGAGTTAATGGGCGTTCCTTCCAGCACGCTGTTTTCAAAAATGAAAAAACTGGGTATAAAAAGAGGTTTTTAAAAACAATCATCATGCATACCATTACAGTCCCTTCCCGCGAACAGGTTAGCGCGGAATCACAAGTATTATTTGATGTTTTGCAAAAAAGGGTGGGCAAAGTTCCCAACCTCTATGCCACCATGGGCTATTCTCCCTTTGCACTCAAAGGATTCCTGGATTTCGAAGAAACGCTGAGTAAAGGGGCATTCCACGCTAAAGAGCGTGAGGCTATCGCCTTGATCGTTTCGGAAGTCAATGGCTGCGAGTATTGTCTGGCGGCTCATACGATGCTGGCGTTGAAACGGGGCTATAGCAAAGCAGAAACATTGGACATCAGGAAGGGGGAAGTGAGCGACCCTAAACTGAGCGCCATTATCCTGCTTGCGAAAGCTATTGTTGAGACGAAAGGCTATCCGGCGAATGATTTTTTGGTCGCCTTTTACTCGGTTGGCTTTAATGAGGCGGCTCTCATGGAACTGGTAGGATTAATTACCGTCAGGATCTACACCAATTATGTATTTGCACTGACTGGTATTCCATTGGATTTTCCTGCCGCAGATCCGATATAAAGGAAAACGTTAACTTGCCGGAAAGGTTGAATGAATGGCCGTCGATTTTAGTAGTTTGACAAGGGATTATTCCGGGGAATTGTATTTTGACGATACCACCGAGCACATGGCTGTAAGAATGGCCTATTCGACCGATGCCTCTGTGTACCAGGAAATGCCGGTGGGTGTGGCGCTTTCCGCAAACAGATGAAGTTGGCTTCCGCTGTGGCGCCGATGTATAATTTTTTGGGCAGGAATAGGCTTTTCCGTCGGATGGTCAACCGGCTGTTGGGTTTTCATCCTGAGAGGTCCTTATAGCTTCACTACTTCCGGCAGAAGGATCATCCTGCATGGCCATTGCCACCAAAAAGCATTGTCAGATATGCACGTGGCGAGTGACATTCTAAGCCTGCCGAAAAACTTTTCCGTCCGGGTATTGCCGACCGGGTGTTGCGGAATGGCGGGTTCTTTCGGGTATGAGCGGGAGCATTATGACGTCTCGATGAAGATTGGTGATCTCGTGCTGTTCCCTGCTATTAAGGGCGAGCCGGAAACGACGATCATTGCGGCGTCCGGTACGAGTTGCCGGCACCAGGTAAAGGACGGGACCGGGAGAAAGGCGCTGCATCCAGCGGAAATTTTGTTTGAGGCGCTTTGTTAATTTTTCTGATCGGGCAATTCGGCTGTGGAGGGCGAGGAAATGAACTCCGACTCTCAATATGTTGGTTATCATATATTTGATTAGTGTTTTGCACCCTGACATCTTCTTCGGCCCTCCGCTTGGATACACTGAGTTTTTGGGCTAAATTTGAATAAAATATCATTATGCAAACTGCCAGAATTATAGATCGGGAAATTGCTCAATATTTGCCACGCCTAAGCGATCAGCAGAAACAGGCTGTTTTAGGTGTAGTGAAGACTTTTGCAGCAGAGCAGCAAGATTGGTGGGATGAAATCGGTAAGGAACAGCAAGATGCGATTGATAAATCCTTAACTGAAATGAAGGCGGGGAAGTTGACGCCGCAGGATACGGTAATGAAAAAGTATAAAAAATGGCTGAAGAAGTAGTCGGTCAGATCCTATGGACCGACAGTGCGAAGACCTCTTTTAGTAAAATCATCGAATATCTGCAGACGGAATGGACAGAAAAGGAAGTAGGTAAGTTTGTCAACCAAACCGTAGATCTCCTTTCGAATTTAAAGCGCTATCCGGAAATGTGCCGTCCTTCTACTAAAAAGAAGAATGTACGGATCGGTATTATCAATAAGCACACACATATAGTCTACCATTATCAGCCAAGAAAGAAGCAAATTGTGGTTCTACTGTTCTGGCATCCTAAGCGTGATCCAGCCAAGTTTAAGTATTAGCCGATTTATCATGCCGGAGTATAGATATTGACGGTATGGATATAAACGCATATATGATCAATTTTCTGAAACTTTCGATATTTCTCTTGCTTGGACTGCCTGGCTTTGTCCCCACGGGAAGGTCGGGCGAAAAAATGCTCAATATACTGTCTTTCGGCGCCAGGGGGGATGGAGTGACGTTGAATACAAATTTTATCCAGGCGGCCATCGATTCGGCCACAGCCATGGGAGGCGGGGTGGTGGTGGTCCCACGGGGAACGTTCCTTTCGGGCACGCTGGTCTTGAAGTCGAATGTAACCTTACAACTCAGGGAGGGGGCTACTATATTGGGAAGCATTAACCCGGCCGATTATCAGCACCTGGCATTCATTCTTGCCGAGGGGCAGGAGAATATTTCCATTACCGGAAAAGGAACGATCGACGGGCAGGGGCGTAAGTTGGCCTTGTACCTGGACAGCCTGTTTTATGCCGGTAAACTGGACAGCTCGCAATATAATTTTCGAAGAAAGCGACCGGAGAACAGGCCCGGTGATCTTAAGATATCGGATTGCAAAAATGTGCGTGTTTCCGGGATCACGGTGAAGAATGCCTGTGGTTGGGTACAGACTTACCGGCTCTGTGAAGAGTTGGTCATCGATAGTATCCGCGTGGAGAGCGACGCCTATTGGAATAACGACGGCATCGATATCGCCGATTGTAAGAAGGTCCGGATCACTCATTGTTTTGTCAACTCGGCCGATGACGGCATTTGCCTGAAGTCGGAAGATGGGGCGGACCATTGGAATGAAGATATTTATATCGCCGATTGTACTGTCCGGTCAAGTGGCAGCGCCATTAAGTTAGGCACGTCGTCTGTCGGAGGTTTTAAAAAGGTACGGATCAAAAATATCCATGTATTCGATACGTTTCGTTCGGCTATTGCCCTGGAGTCGGTGGACGGAGGAGACCTGGAAGACGTTGACATCGATCATGTCGACGCCACGAACACAGGAGATGGTATTTTTATCAGGCTGGGCCATCGGAACCAGAATGGAAAAGCAGGCACGCTTCGCAATGTGGCCATCAGGAATGTGAAAGTCCAGATACCGTTTGACCGTCCGGATAAAAACTATGATCTGCGCGGCCCCGATCTACCCTTCTTCCATAACCCTTTTCCTTGTTCTATAACAGGAATTCCCGGGCATCCTGTCGAAAATGTGACCCTGGAAAATATAGAGATCACTTTCCCCGGCCGCGGGAACGACGGGCTTGCCATTATTCCGCTGAACCGTTTGAAAGATGTCGGGGAAAATGAGACCGGCTATCCTGAGTTTTCCATGTTCGGCGAATTGCCGTCCTGGGGGTTTTATGTCCGGCATGTAGATGGATTGACAATGAAGAATATTACGGTGAAAGCAGCGGAAAGGGATTTCCGCCCGGCCTTTGTCTTCGATGACGTGAATAAGTTGGATCTGAATACTATTACTATAGGGAAGGCGAACAATAATGCGCCGGTGATCCTGAGTCATGTAACCCGGTCAGACATTCAAAAAGTGATCACGCCCGGGTTTTCCGGGAATCCGGTGAAGACGATTGAATAAAACTCCTTTCTTTTTAGAAAAACATACATAGACCTACTTATAAAAGTAAAATTGAATATTGCCCGGCCATAGTTTGATTTTTTAATTCGTTTACATTAGGATTATAAATGATCCTAAAGAGGCTCCTATGAATGATTTTTTACAATCCTGCAAGTGTTTTATTGTGGCGATGTTCTTATGTTTTAGTACCGTGACCAGTGTTTTGGCCGCCACGGTTATTTCCACCGCCTCGGGTAATTGGAGTGCGACCGCCTGGCCTAATACCACCCGCCCGGGACAATCACCACCTCCACCGCCTCTGCCACCATTACCGGTACGGGTACCGCCTTTCTCACGGAAATAAGCGTTGGGAATATTATAAAAACGACAGGCAATGTCGTCATCGGCACCGTTTTGTCTATCACCAGCAATACCTCGTTGACCCTGGCTGCCAATGGCGCCTCCATCAACGCGGGAATCTCTTATAACGTGCAGGGAATAGGCTCTGGCGATATTGCCGAGATCTCCGGTGGAACTACCATCACGGTTGACGTGTCCACCGCCGTCTGTGCCAGCTTCCAGAGCACTAATACCAGTCCGAACTCAGCGGCGACCTTGCTCTTCAACGCGGGTTCCCATCTTACCGTCTCCGGAACGGTTACTGTCGGCGGGGATTTTGCCCATCCGCTGAACATCACTATGACCAGCGGAGGTACCCTCACCTGCGCAGGTTTCACCATTGGCAATGCAGGCACCTGGACTCCGGGCACGGGGACGGTGGAGTTGACGGCCACCAACACCCTTTCCACTACTTTTTTTACCTCGTTCAATAACTTAAAGATCACCGCGGGGACCACTACTACTGCGGTCGGCCTGGCTATTAACGGCACCCTTATCGTGGCGGACGGCGCCACCTTTTCGGCTGGCGCTTTTACGCTGACCGTTACGGGCATCACTGTCACTAACAACAACACGCTGACTGTCACTACGGCACTGGCGGGGACGGGTACTCTGGCCCAGGCAGCAGGCGCGACGCTCAACCTTAACTTTACCGGCGCTCCGGGCATTACAGGCCTGACAGCGACCGCCAGCGGCAATACGGTCAATTACGGCTTTGCCGGCACGCAAACGGTGTTTCCCGCGAATTACTATCACCTGACATTCAGCAATACCAGTGCAAAGACCCTACAGACCGGCACCACTGCCATTAGCGGCAACCTGACCCTTAGCGGAACGGCAAGCGCCACGGCCGTCACCGGCCTGACCATCGGGGGCAATGTGACCATCGGTACGGGCACGACCTTCAATGCGGCTTCTTATACCCATACGGTGGCCGGCAACTGGAACAGAAGCGGCACCTTCACGGCCGGCACAAGCACCATTGCATTCAACGGCTCTTCCCTTCAAACCATTACGGCCACAGGCGGTGAGTCTTTTTATAGCCTGACCGTAAATAATTCCGCAGCAGGTATTCAACTTGAAAATGCCGCTGTCGCCACCAATGCATTGACGATGACCCAGGGAAACATAGATCTGAATAGCAATAACCTGACATTGGGAACCTCGGCGGCCAACGTGGGAACGCTTTCCCGGACAACAGGAACCATGCTGAACACGGGATCCTTCATCCGCTGGTTCAATACCTCGACGATAGCAGATGGGGCCGTTACCGGTCTTTTCCCGGTTGGCACAGCTACCGATTACCGGCCTTTCTTTGTGTCAGCACCTGTAACCGCTCCTACCACGGGCGGCACTATCACGCTGACCTATACGGATGCAAGTGGCACTACTACCGTGTCCTTCGCAGACGGGGCATCTACGGTAATGGTAAGGACAAACCTGAATTGGACCCTGTCGACAGGCAACGGTCTGGCGGGCGGAACCTATGACCTGCTCGCCGAAGGAACAGGATTCGGCACGATCGGCAATGTTTCCGATCTCAGGCTGACACTGGCCAACAGTGTTGTGGGCACTGCCGGCACCAATGCGGGCACTACGACCAACCCGCAGATAAACAGAACCGGGTTAACTCTTGCCAACCTTTCCAATACTTTTTATGTAGGTTCGGTCAATTCGGTCACCAGTCCTCTGCCCATTACACTAATTTCATTCACTGCCTCTGTTGTAGGTGGGAGCGTAAAATTGGACTGGTCTACTGCGGCAGAAATCGATAACGACTATTTCACCGTTCAACGATCAAAGGACGGCGATACATGGGATAGTGTACAGCGGGTGGCCGGTTCAGGCAATAGCAGCGGGACTTCTGTGTATGTCGCGTATGACCGGACTCCTTATACCGGAATATCTTATTACCGGCTTGTACAGACTGATTTTGACGGAAAACAAAGCTATTCGTCTATACTCTCTATCAGCATCCAACAGGCATCTTCCAGTATTTCCATCTTTCCCAACCCGGCAGCCGATAATGTTTTGATCACTTTCTCTACTGCGGGGAAATATGAAATATCTTTATTCAACAGCGCCGGTCAAAGGATCAGCAATCCTGTTGTACTGACCGGTGACCGTCTCCAACTGGATATTTCGGCCTTGAAAGCAGGAATATATTTCATTCATATCGCTACAGAAAATAGTACGGAAACAAGAAAAATTGTCATCATGAAATAATTTGCCCACTGTAAGATTTAGAAGTTTTTTGCTTTTATTATAATATCTTAGTACAATGGCGTTCAACATGAAATCACACAAATGGCCATCTGCCTTTTTTTTGACCGTTTCATTGTTGATATCGTGTGTGGACGCTGATTTGCATGCTCAGGCTACTCAAATTGTATATCTCTCCGGAACTGATAAAGATCATACGGTAAACTGGGATTTTTTTATCAATACAGGACAAAAAAATGGTTCATGGAATAAGATAGCTGTCCCTTCCAACTGGGAACTGCAAGGCTTTGGCACTTATAATTACTTCCAGGATACAAAAAATCCCGACGAGCAAGGCTTGTACAAATACCATTTTAGTGCTGACGCAGCATGGAGCAAGAAAAAGGCATTTATCGTTTTTGAAGGAGCAATGACTGATACAAAAGTAATGATCAATGGCCTATTAGCCGGACCCATACATCAGGGCGGCTATTACCGGTTCAATTATGACATCACGAACTTGCTAAAGACAGGTGATAACCTGCTTGAAGTTGCCGTCAGTAAAAAGTCGGCCAATGCATCCATTAACCTTGCTGAACGAAGGGCCGATTTCTGGCAGTTCGGCGGTATTTATCGGCCAGTTTACCTTGAGGTAGTGCCAGCCAATTACATCGATCACATGGCAATCGATGCTAAGGCAGATGGAAGTATGAAGGTAGATGTATATGCGCCGAACATTGAAAACGGCAATTTGATAACAGCGCAATTGCAAACATTGGAAGGGCAGAAAATAGGTAAGGAACTCATTCAAGAGGCAGTAAACGGGGAATTTCCGATTTCTTTGAAAGGTAGTTACAAAACCATTGTCCCATGGAATCCTGAATTTCCAACATTGTACAACCTGGACGTTTCCATAAAAAATAAAGACGGGCGTATCGTTCATACGATAACACAGCGTATTGGGTTTCGTACCATAGAATTAAGATTGCACGACGGTATATATGTGAACGGGGAAAAGATCATTCTGAAAGGCGTTTGCCGCCATAGTGAATGGCCTGAATCCGGGCGTGCCTTGAGTAAAGCGATCAGCATTATGGATGTCAACTTAATGAAGGACATGAATATGAATGCGGTTAGAATGTCCCATTATCCGCCCGATCAGCACTTTTTGGATGTCTGCGATTCGATCGGCTTGTTTGTATTGGATGAATTGACCGGCTGGCAAAATAAATATGATACGGTAGTCGGTAAAAAGCTGGTTAAAGAAATGGTGGTGCGCGATGTCAATCACCCTGCTGTTATTTTTTGGGACAACGGAAACGAAGGTGGGTGGAATACAGCACTGGATGATCAGTTTAAATTGTATGACCCTCAAGACCGCGTAGTCCTGCATCCATGGGAGAAATTCAACGGAACGGATACACGACATTATCCTGATTATAATTATGTGATAAATTCAGCATTATATGG